>Ga0335083_10000988_pt1 | contig 40308 bp, 30 predicted proteins | sample Lox_Sample_42_FD_206716 | JGI IMG/M metagenome (GOLD analysis project Ga0335083, IMG submission 206716) | Soil microbial communities from Loxahatchee National Wildlife Refuge, Florida, United States - Lox_Sample_4.2 | ecosystem: Environmental > Terrestrial > Soil > Wetlands | place: USA...
CGACCGCCGCGGGAGCGGGCGCGGGCGCGGGCGCCATGGTTGGCACCGGCTCCGCCACCTCACCGCGATTGCCCCCCAGACCCAGCTGTCGCAGCAAGCCGCGGCTCTCGCCCCACCCCAGCAGGAATTTCACGCCGATCATGGCGGCGACCGCGAAGACGACCCCGAACCAGAACCCGTTCCCCCGGCGTTTGCCGCCGCGGGTCTTGCCCGGCCTGACGATCTCGGCGGTGTGTCCGCTGCGCAGCGCCTCGGGCGGCGGCGGGGGCGGCCCCACCCGCTCCGGCCCGGGCGAGCGCTCGCGCGGAATCTCCATCAGGTCCGACGGCTCGCTCAGATCGACCAGCTCGAACGACGTGCCGACCGTGATGTCGGCCGCCGTCACGTCCGTCCCCGAAGGGCGCATGGCCAGGCGGCCGATCGGCAGCGCGCCGTCCCGCTTGGCCAGCTTCTCCAGCCAGGACTTGAGCTCGGTCTGCCCGGCCGAGTGAAACTCGGTGCGCAGGACCCGCTCGACCTCGATCAGCATCTCCTCGGCGGTCTGATAGCGGTCGCCCGGGGCCAGCTTCATCGCCCGCTGGATGATCGCGGCCACCGCGTCGCTGACCGACTCCTTCACCTGCTGCGGCGGCTTGAAGTCGGCCTTCTGCACGCGCAGCAGTGACTCGAGGTCGTTGCTGGCCTCGAACGGCAGGTGGCCGGTCGCCATCCGGTACAGCATCGAACCGACGGAGAAGATGTCCGAGCGGCGGTCGACCGTGTTCCCCTGCCCCTGTTCGGGCGACATGTAAGCGACCTTGCCCTTGATGACGCCGGCGGCGGTCTGCTCGCGCTTGCGCTGCGCCTTGGCGATGCCGAAGTCGGCCAGCTTCACCTCGCCCTCGGCGCTGACCAGCACGTTGTTGGGGCTGATGTCGCGGTGGACGATCCCCAGCGGCTTGCCGTCGCGCGTCTTGCTGTGCGCGTAAGCCAGCGCCCGACAGACCTCGGCGACCACGTACAGCGCCAGGGCCGGCGGCCACTCCTGCTCGGCGGCGTGCGCGCGCTGCAGGATCTTCTCGAGATCCCACCCGTCCACCAGCTCCAGCGCCAGGAAATAGCGGCCACCCGCGACGCCCAGGTCCAGGACCTGCACGATGCTGCCGTGCTGCAGGCTCATCGAGATGTGAGCCTCGTCGAGCAACATATTGCGGAACTGGGGATCGGCAGAATATTGCGTCAGGATGCGCTTCAGCACGACGGGCTTTTCGAACCCCTCGGCGCCGTGCTGAGCGGCCAGGAAGATCTCGGCCATGCCCCCGTCGGCCAGCTTGCCGCGGATGGTGTATCGCCCGTGCGATGCCATGCGCGGTTGGTAAGGTATCATCCCTCGATGCTGAAGCTCTATGGACGCCTCGCCGGGCGAGCGGCTCACCTGGCCGTTCGCGGCTGGCCGGCCGCCGTCGCCCTGCTGCTCTACGCGACGCTGCTTCAGCTTGCGACCGGCCTGAGCATGCAGCTCGGGAGGCTGGGTGGGGTCGTGTTGGTCTTCGTGGTTGCGTTCCTGATATCCAGCTACCTTCACCTCGTGTCGCTCGTGGTCGCCGACCGTCGCATCCACATCGGCGATTTCCGCGAGAGCTTTCGCCCGCGCTTCTGGGACGTGGTCATGGTTCTGTTCGCGATCTGGGTGATCCAGCTGCTGGTGGGGGTGGTGACCATCGACTGGGGGCAGCGGGGCCAGATCGTCGCCGTGCTGGTCGGCCTGACCATGGTCGTCTTCTTCAACGCCATCCCCGAGCTCATCTACATGGCGCAAGGTCGGGTGCGGTCGTTCGGGCTCCTCATGACCTCCGCGCGGTTCATCACCCGGTACTGGCCCGAGTGGCTGGGTCCGACGGCCATCATCGGGGCGGTGATGCTGGCGCCGCTGGGGGTCTTGCAGCAGGGGAGCGCGGCCGAGCGGCTGCTGAGGTTTCAGGGGCTGTTCTCGGTGAACGGGATCGCGGCGGTGGTCCTGTCGATGCCGCTCTGGCTGGCGCCGCTGATGTTGCTTTTCATTACTTGGGCGATGGTGTTCCGCGGGCTACTGTTCGCCGCTCTCGCCTCCGGCGCCGCCCGGAAACGCTCATGGCCCTAGAAAACGACACGGACGCATTCGGTATCGTCGCCGGGTATCGCGACGCCACAGGCAAGGAACACCAGACCTCGGACCAGACGCGGGCGGCGCTGCGGGCCGCCATGCACGCCGATCCGCGCAGCGACCAGCCCGAGGACGACGGCAGCCGGGCGGTCCGCGTCCTGGTGCCCGGCAGCGACCGCTCGCTGCCCGGTCACGCCGAGCTGGTGCTGGAGGACGGGACCCACCGGGCCTGCTCGCGCGAGCTGCCGGCCGACCTGCCGTTCGGGTACCACCAGCTGCACCTGCCGGGCAGCGGCGAGCTGCTGTTGATCGTCAGCCCGGGGCGCTGTTTCCTGCCCGAGACGCTGCGAACCTGGGGCTTCGCCGCCCAGGTGTATGCCGCGCGCTCGCGCGAGAGCTGGGGGATCGGCGATCTGGCCGACCTGGCCCGCCTGGGCCGGTTCACGCGACGCCTGGGCGCCAGCGTCCTGATGATCAACCCGCTCACCGCGCCGACGCCGGTGCCGCCGATCGAGGCGAGCCCCTACTACCCGTCGAGCCGCCGGTACGTGAACCCCCTGTACCTGCGGGTCGAGGATGTGCCCGGCTGGGACGGGCTGGACGCGGGGTACCGCGAGCGGGTCGCGCAGGCCGGCCGGGCGCTGAACGAGGGGCGGCGGATCGAGCGCGATCCGATCTTCCAGCTGAAGATGGAGGCGCTGGAGGCCATCTTCAGCAACTTCCAGGGCGAGGACGGCTTCAACTGGTACCGCTGGGGCCAGGGGAGCGCGCTGGTGGACTTCGCGACCTACTGCGCGATCTCCGAGCGCCACGGCAAGGACTGGCGGGCCTGGCCCGCCCCCCTGCGCCGGCCCGACGGCCCGGACGTCGCCGCGTTCCGGGGCGAGAACCCGCGGCGGGTCGAGTTCCACGCCTGGCTGCAGTGGCGGCTGGACGCGCAGATGGCGCGCGCCGCCGAGACCATCGGCCTGGTCAACGACCTGCCGATCGGCCTGGACGTGGCCGGCGCCGACGCCTGGTGCTGGCAGGATCTGATGGCGCGCGACGTCTCCGTCGGCGCGCCGCCCGACGAGTTCAACGCCGCCGGACAGGACTGGGGTCTGACCCCCTTCGTCCCCCACCGGCTGCGCGCCGCCCGCTACCAGCCGTTCATCGAGACCATCCGGGCGATGATCCGGCACGCGGGCGGCCTGCGCATCGACCACGTCATGGGGCTGTTCCGCCTGTTCTGGGTGCCGCGCGCGCTGGGCACCAAGGGGGGCAGCTATGTCCGGTCGCGCGCCGACGAGCTGATGGCCATCGTGGCGCTCGAGAGCCACCGGGCCAAGGCGTTCGTGATCGGCGAGGACCTGGGGACCGTCGAGCCCGGCGTCCGCGAGAAGCTGGCCGATCACCGCATGCTCTCCTACCGGCTGCTCTACTTCGAGCCGCACGACCCGCCCTCGTTCCCCGAGCTGGCGCTGTCCAGCGTGACGACGCACGACCTGCCGACCGTCGCGGGGCTCTGGACCGGCTGGGACGCCGCCGCCCAGAAGAAGATCGGCCTGGACCCGAACGACAAGGGGATCAAGGCGCTGCGGGACAAGCTCAAGCGGCTGGGCAACCTGCAAGAGGACGCGTCCGTCGAGACCGTCGTCGAGGAGACGTACCGCGCGCTGGCGCGGGCGCCGTCGCGGGTGCTGCTCGCCACGCTGGACGACGCAATCGCCGTTCCGGAGCGCCCGAACCTGCCAGGGACGATCAAGGAGTGGCCGAACTGGTCGCTGGCCCTGCCGCTGACCCTGGAAGAGCTGGAACACCAGGAGCTGCCCGTGCGGATCGCCCGGGCCATGGAACGGCGGTAGGACGCGCTAGGCCCGCGGCGTCGCCGCGGGTATCATGCGCCGCCGTGGACCTGGATGAGCCAATCGAGATCGTCGACTTCGACCCCCGCCGGGCGCGCGGATACCGCGGGGAGCGGGACCGGGTGCGCCTGGCGCTGGCGACCGCTTCGCTGAAGTTCGAGCACATCGGGTCGACGGCCGTGCCGGGGCTGGCCGGCAAGCCGATCGTCGACCTGATGCTGGGCGCCTCGCCCGCGGTCTGGGCGATCCGCGACGAGCTGCGCCCCAAGATCGTGGCGCTGGGCTACGACGACCTGGGCGAGGCCGGGGTGCCCCGGCGCCTGTATTTCCGCCGGCGGACGCCGCTGCGGTCCTACAACCTGGCCCTGGTCGAGGAGGACGGCGAGCTCTGGCGCGCCAACCTGGCGTTTCGCGACTACCTGCGCGCCCATCCGGACGAGGCGGCCGCCTACGCGGCGGCCAAGCGAGAGGCTTTCGCGGGCGGCGCCCGGACTTTGCTGGCCTACTCGGCGGCCAAGGCCGCCGCCGCCGACGCCATCCTCCAGAAGGCGCGCGGCAAGTAACTCCCCGCCCGCCGCCCGGCAGGATCTTGCCGGCAGGATCCTGGCCGAAAGGAATCGGGCGCCGGCGCCCATAGCAGTCAGTGGCGGGACGTATGCGAGATCTTCGCGTCGCGTCGATCACCGCCCTGGTGATCGGGCTTCTCGGCTGCGGTGGTTCGAAGCCGCTGATGACCGGCAGCCCCGGCATCGGCGGGCACATTGGCGGGGGCGCCACAGGGGGACGCGCCGCCGGCGGGTCGACTGGGAGTGGCGGCGATGGCGTGGGGACGGGGGCCGCCGGCGGCGCGGTGGGCTCGGGCAGCGGGGGCTTCACCGATCAAGGCTCCGGGGGCAGCGGCTCCGGCACCACCGGGGTGGCCGGCTTCACCGGCGGCGTGGGAGGCGCCGGGGGCCAGGGCGTGCCGGTCGCCATCTCGGATCCGCCGACCGAGGCCGACTGCGCCAACGCCACCATCTCGAAGGACGTGATCCAGTACAGCCAAGGCGGCATCGACATGCTCCCCGTGATCTCGAAGATCCAGGGGAACCTCGACATCTCGGGGCACGTGACCAGCCTGGCTCGGTTCGGCTGCCTGAAAGAGGTGACCGGCACCGTCAGCGTCGACATCGCGCAACAGCTGGCGTCGATGCACGGCCTGGACCGGCTCACCACGATTGGCGGCGACCTGACCATCCACGGCAACGGATCTCTGGCCGCGCTCGAGGGTCTGAACGCGCTGAAGAGCGTGGGCGGAAAGCTCGAGGTGTCTCTGGACGCATCCCTGACCGATCTGCGCGGGCTCGAGTCCCTGACGTCCACCTCGAACGTCATCATCCAGTCCAACGCATCGCTCACGAGCCTGACCGGCCTCGAGAGCCTGGCGACCGCCGATGACGTCACGATCGACTCGAACAGCGCCCTCCCGAACCTGACCGGCCTCAAGAGCCTGATCCAGACCGGGGACTTCACCGTGACCAACAACGCCGCCTTGACCAGCCTGGACGGCGTTCAGGCGCTGGCGACGGCGGGGGGGACCATCAACGTCACGGGCAACGACGCGCTGACCAGCATCGCGGGTCTGGCCGGTGTGTCGTCGGCCGACAGCGTGGAGATCACCAGCAACAAGGCGCTCGCCAAGCTCACCGGGCTGGACGCGATCGCGGAGCTGCCGGGGCACCTGACCATCTCGTCGAACCCGAAATTGACCAGCCTGGACGGCCTGACGCTTCTGGCGGTGGGCGACCTGACGATCGATACGAACGACGCGCTGGCCGGGATCGACGCGCTCTCCGGCATCACCAGCGCCGGTCGCGTCCAGGTGAGCGGCAATCGAGGGCTCCACAATGTCGACGGCCTCGGCAACCTCTCGAAGGCACTGGAGGTGTCGGTCTGGAACTGCCCCCTGACGTCTTTCGGGCTCAAGAGCCTGGCCTCCGTCGGCACGTTGACCTTGGCTCAGACCCGCCTGACCAGCCTGGCAGGGATTGGCAGCCAGGCGGGCGGCCCGATCGCCATCGCCCCGGCCGGGACCATCACGGTGAACGCGAACTCGTTCTTGACGACTCTGGCCGATCTCACGGCGAGCGCCTCGACGCTGGCGCAGTTGTCGGTCACGGACAACCCGAAGCTCGCCGATCTGCCGGCGCTCGCGGGGTTGACCCAGGTCGATGCCCTTCAGATCGACAGCAACCCGGTGCTGGCTTCTCTGCGCGGCATCGACACCGTCACCTCGATCAACACCTGCGAGATCAGCGGGAACACCAAGCTCACGGATCTGTCCGGGCTCGGGCGCCTCCAGACCGTCGGGACGACGCTCTCGATCGGCGCCAACGGCGGGCTCACGTCGGTGCACGGTCTCGAGAGCCTCACCTGGGTGGAAGACCTGGAGCTCGAGCAGAACCCGATGCTGGCGGACATCGGGGCGCTCTCATCCCTGACCACGCTCTCGACAGTCACCGCCTATGACAACCCGCTTCTCCCCACCTGCCAGGTGCTCGCGATCGTCGACCGGACCCTTGCCAGCCAGTACAACGTAGCCGGCAATGACGACGACGCCACCTGCCCCGGCCCGTGATGAACCAGTGACCAGGTTCCGCGCGATCGCCGCCGTGCTGCTTGCCGTCGCGGGCTGCGGTGGATCGAGCACCGTGAAGAACGGGATCAGCGGGGGACTGGGCGGACACGCGGCCGGCGGGCAGAAGGGCGGCGGGGACCAGACCGGAGCGGGCGCCGCCGGCGGCTCAGTGGGCCCCGGGACGGGAAACGCCAGCGGCGGCGGCAGCGGTGTCGTCACCGGAACGGGGGGCACGGGCGGCGCGCCTGGCACGGGCGGCGCGCCTGGCTCGGGCGGCGCTCCTGGCTCGGGCGGTACGCCTGGCTCGGGCGGCACGTCAGGCACGGGCGGCACGCCCGGTTCGGGCGGCACGCCCGGTTCGGGCGGCACGCCCGGTTCGGGCGGCGGCCCTGGCGCGGGCGGCGGCCCGCAGACGAGCCAGTGCGCGAACGCTCAAACCATGGTCGGCAACCTCTACCTGATGAGCCAGGACATGGTGAACGCGTTGCCGTTGCTCTCGAAGGTCCAGGGGAACCTGACCATCACCGGGCAGGTCACCTCGCTGGCCAACTTCACCTGCCTGAAGCAGGTCACCGGCACGGTCACCATCCGGGCGGCGCACCAGCTGACGTCCTTTGCGGGCCTGGACCAGCTCCAATCGATCGGCATCGATCTGATCGTCGACAGCAACGATGTCCTCGCCGCCCTGATCGGACTGGGCGGCCTTCAGAGCACGGGGGGAATGTTGACGATCACGTCCAACCCCAAGCTGGCGAGCCTGCACGGGCTGGAGGGCCTTGGATCGGTGGCGGGGAATCTCACCATCCAGGCCAACCCCGTCCTCCAGAGCCTCGGCGGCCTGGACAACCTGACCAGCGCGGGGACCCTGATGGTCGACTCGGAGAATCTGCTGGTCAACCTGACCGGCCTGAAAAACCTGGGACAGCTCTGGAACCTGGTCGTGTCGAACAACCCGGTCCTGACCGGTCTGGACGGGATCCAGTCGCTCACCGTCATCACCGACGACATCCACATCGACAGCAACCCCAAGTTGACCAGCCTCGCCGCGCTGGCCACCATCACCTCGGCCGGGACCATCCAGATCACCAGCAACCCCGCCCTGACCTCGCTGACCGGGCTGGAAGGGGTCAAGACCCCCAAGCACGTCACCATCGGCAACGATCCGCTGCTCACCGATCTGACCGGGCTCGCCGTCACCTCGGCCGACGGGGTCTCGATCACCAGCGACGCCGCGCTGACCAACATCGATGCCCTGGCGGGCCTGACGGCGGCCCTTCAGGTGTTCGTGACCAGCAACCCGGTGCTCGAGAACGTCGAGGGCCTTCGCAACCTCTCCCAGGCCACCGACCTCTCGATCGACACCTGCCCGGTCACTTCCCTCACGGGGCTGCGCAACCTGGCCGAGGTGAAGAACCTGGTCATCAACCAGACCAGCCTGACCAGCGTCGCCGGAATCGGCAGCATGACCGGCGGGCCGATCCTGCTGGACGAGGACGGCGTCGTGATGATCTCGGGTAATACGCTCCTGACCACGCTGGCCGACCTCAAGGTCCAGGGATCGGCGTTGCAGACGCTCAGTATTTCCGACAACCCCAAGCTCACCGCCCTGCCCGCGCTCATCGGGGTGACCCAACTCGTCGGGCTGGGCATCGACGACGACGACGTCCTCGTCTCTCTGCACGGGCTCGAGAGCCTGACCTCGATCCAGAGCATCGACCTGCAGGAGGACCCCACCCTCGCCGACCTGTCCGGTCTCGCCAACCTCCAGACCGCCGGCTACGTCAGCATCAGCAGCAGCGGGATCACCTCCCTGCACGGGCTCGAGAATCTGACCACCGTCACCAGCGAGCTGGTCATGCAGGCGAACCCGCTGCTCAAGACGATCGCGGCCCTGTCTTCACTGACGACCGTCCCCGAGATCAACGTGTCTTACTGCCCGTTGCTGCCCAGCTGCCAGATCCAGGCGCTGGGCGACCGGACGGCCGCCCGGTACTACGAGGTCGGCAACGACGACAGCGCCACCTGCCCCTGAGGGCCGGGATCTCAGAACCCCATCGGGCGCAGGAGGCGATCCAGGTTGGCCTTCTCCCAGGCGCAGGCGCGCTCGTAGTCCGGGAACAGCCGCTCCTCGGCCAGGAAGGCCGGGGTGTGGAAGCGCCGGCGGCCGTTCTCGCGGCGCACCTCGTGCTTGCCGTGCAGCATCTCGTGGAAGACGATCCACGACACGAAGTAGTCGGGGACGCAGGACTGGTCCAGCGCCGGGTGGATGCGGATGATGCGGTCCTCGACCGCGAAGCTCCCCATCTTGATGGACCGCCGCCGTTGCCGGCGCGACGTCACCGGCCCCCAGGTGATGCGGGCGTCCAGCGCGCCGCCAAAGCGATCGCCGTTGAGCCGGTCGAAGATGGCCTGCAGGTCGTGGTGGCGCCCGGTGGTGCGCAGGGTGAGGCGTCGCGGCCGGCGGACCTGCTGGCGGATGATGTGCTGGTTCCGCTCGATGTACTCGCCCAGCAACGTGGAGGCGCGCCGGTCGTTGTGGACCACGTAGCGGGCCAGCGCCCGAACCACGCGGGCCTCGGCGCCCACGAACATCTGGTGCAAGCGCAGGCGGTAACCGTCGGACTTCCGGCGGACGGAGATCATGCTGTAGTGATTGTTGGTGAGCCGCAGCTCCAGCGTCTTGCCGGGCGGCAAGTAGAGGGCCAGCGCCGCCGCCATCCGGTCGGTCGTCTCCTCCAGGGAGATGGCCAGCCGGACCTCGCGTCCCGCCGCTGCCTGCCGCAGCGACCGCTCGGATCGGGCACCGACCGCCGCCTTGGGTGCGGGGGTCTCGGTCCCGAAAGGAAGGGAGAGTTGATGCCTGGTCAAAAGTGGAGCGTCGAGCTTTGGACTCGTCGAAGGACGCTTCAAGTGGGCCTCGCGTTCAGCATGCTCCCTCGGTTGAGCGGGCAAAAGCCTATCAACGCCGTGACACGCACGCAAAATAGCTACATGTCCGCCGTTATTTGACTTTACCTGTGAATAACTGATACCGGCCACCCGAGATTTCCGGGTTTTACTGCGGTCCTTTGACCTCGGGGGCCATCTCCAGCTTAAGTTTGCCCGGCATGCGGATCGAGGTGCTCTATTTCGCAATCTTGCGCGAGCGGTTGAAGCTGGACCGCGAGACGGTCGAGCTGCGCGACGGCGCGTCGGTGGCGGAGGCCCGCGCGGCGATCGGCGCGCGCCATCCCGCCATCGCGCCCCTGCTGCCGCGCGTGCAGGCGGCGATCAACCGCAGCTGGGTCCCCGACGATCACCGCGTCGCCGAGGGTGACGAGCTGGCGCTGCTGCCGCCGGTTGCGGGCGGCTCCGCGGGGCGCGCCATCTGCATGACGCGTGCGCCGGTCGAGGTGGCTGCGGCCGTCGAGGCGCTGGGCGCGCGCGACGACGGCGCGGTCGTGACGTTCGCCGGCGTCGTCCGCCGGCGCGGTCACCACCTGGAGGACGTGGTCCGCCTGGAATACGAGGCCTACGTCGAGATGGCCGAGTCGGTCCTGTCCGACATCGCCGGCGAGATCGAGCGCGAGTGGCCGGGCGCGCGCGTGGCCATCCATCACCGGGTCGGGAGCCTGTCGGTGGGCGAGACCGCCGTGGCCATCGCCGTCACGGCGGCTCACCGCGCGCCCGCCTTCGAGGCCTGCCGCGCCGCCATCGATCGGATCAAGCTGCGCGCGCCCATCTGGAAGAAGGAGATCGGCGAGAGCGGCGAGGCGTGGGTGGGGTTCGGAGCCTGAGTCGGAAAGGCTCCGACCTTTCTGCGCAACCGCCGGTGGCGGTGTACCGACAACTGCCACATGCACGATCAATCCGGAAAGGCGTTCGGCGCGATCATCGGGGACGATCCCGTCCTCAGAGAGACGCTGGCGCGTGCGGCTCTCGTCGCTCCGACGACCACGCCGGTGCTGGTGACCGGGGAGAGCGGGACCGGCAAAGAGCTGCTGGCGCGAGCGCTGCACGAGCTGGGGCCGAACCCGAACGGACCATTCGTCGCGGTCAACTGCGGTGCGCTCCCCCGCGAGCTGGCGGAGAGCGAGCTGTTCGGGCACGAGCGCGGGTCGTTCACCGGGGCGGCAGCGCGGCGCGCCGGGTGGTTCGAGGAGGCCTCGGGCGGCACGCTGGTGCTGGACGAGATCGGGGAGTTGCCGCTGGACCTGCAGCCCAAGCTGCTGCGCGTGCTGGAGTCGGGGCGGCTCCGGCGGATCGGCGGCTCGGGGGAGATCGTGGTGCGCGCTCGGATCGTGGCGATGACGCTGCGGAACCTGGAGGGCGAGGTCTTGCGCCGCACGTTTCGGGCCGACCTCTATTACCGGCTGGCGGGCATCTGCCTGCGGCTGCCGCCGCTGCGCGAGCGGAGGGGTGACATCCCCCGGCTGGCCGGACACTTCCTGGACGAGATCTCGGACGAGATCGGCTGGCGCGCCCTGGACGCGGCGGCGATCGCCGCGCTGGTGGCCGCCGAGTGGCCGGGGAACGTGCGCGAGCTGCGGAACGTGATCCGGCGGTCGGCCATCCTGTCGCGCGGACGGCCGGACGGACGAATCACGGCCGACGAGCTGGAGCTGCCGGTGGCGGCGCCGTTTCGCCTGGCCGACGCGGCGAGCGGGACAGCGGAAGCGCCGCCCGTCCTGTCGCCGCCCATCCCGGAGGACGCGATCCGGCTGGACGGGCGGACGTTCGACGAGATCGAGAGGGAGGTCTTCTCCTGGGCCTTGCGCCGGAACGCGGGCAGCCGGCGCCGCGCGGCGCGCGCCCTGGCGGTGGCCCGCTCGACCTTCTGCGACAAGGTGCGGCGTTACAGCTTGTAGCGCTACGGCGTTGCGGCGGGCAGCCCTTCCGGTGGTGCGGGCGCGGGTGGGGGCGCGGGGCCCTGCTCGGCGGGCGGGGCCGGGGGGCCGTCCGGCGTGGGTGAGGGCGGCGCCGGGGCCGGCGGGGCCGCCTGCTCCGCCGGCGGCGCCGGAGGCGGCGGCGGAGGCGGCGGAGGCGGTGGCGGAGGTGGAGGCGTCTCGGCGGGCGGCGGCGGCGGGGGTGGGGGAGCTTCCGGCGCCGGCGGTGGTGGGGGCGATGAGGCCACCGCCACCGTCGGCGCCGGAGGCGGCGCGGGCGGAGCAGCCGGTGGAGGCAACATCGGCGGCGGCCGAGGGTTGATGGACGCGTGGTTGCCGGCGCGCGGGGGAGGCGTGACGACCGGCGAGGTCGGCGACAGCACCGGCGGGTTTAGCTGCCCCAGGCGCCCCGACAGCCGCATGCCGTAAAAGCCGTCCGGCCGCTTCCCTGCCGCGCCGGCCATCTGCAGGATGGTTGCCACCGCGGCCGCCTGCTTGAGGAACGCGTCGCTCAGCTTGAAGCGCAGGTAGGCGTTCACCCCGGAGGCGGGCAGCGGGTCGCGCAGGCTCAAGTCGCCTTCCAGGGCGACCTCGCCGTCCGGGGACCGGCCGCCGATCTCCTGCAGCTTGGCCACCCCCTTGTCGATCGCGATGTGGCCGCCGAAGTCCCCCAGCCGCACCCGGGGCAGCGTCAGACCGCCGGCCAGGAACGGGTTGCCAGCCACCTTGAGCGGGGTCTTCCCGTCACCCACGGTGCAGCCGTCGCACGAGAAGGTGACCTCACCCTTGGCATCGGCGAGCTTGCCCGTCTCGGAGGCGAGCTCCAGGTCGATCTTGGCCGTCCCGCCCAGCGGAATGTTCAGCGCCTCGCGAACCCCCGGGAGCTCGGACATCTTGACGTTGCGCGCCCTGACGGCCAGCTCGTAGGGCCCCTTCTTCCCCAGCGCGCCGGTCTGGGCGAAGTCGATGTGTCCGCCGAAGGCCTCCAGCGAGACAGTGAAGCTCTTGGTCGAGGACAGCAGCGACCAGGGCGAGACCGCGATCCGCGCCATCTCGATGGTGAACCGCGTCGGCTTGCCGGTCGGCGGCCGGGTGCGCACCAGGATGTCCCGGAACACCACCCCCAGGCCCAGCGCCGGCGAGGCGGAGCCGATCTCCACGTCCAGGTCCTTGGAGGCCGCGACCCGGATGGCGACCTCCTTGGCCCGCTGCGACGGGAACGACAGATAGAGCGCCACCGTGAACACCGCCAGGCCGAACAGGCCGAACAGCGCGGAGCGACGCAGCCGGCGCAACTTTTCAGGCGCGATCGTGACCATGGGGGACCCTACTTCTCCTGTCCGTCGGGTTTCTGTCCGTCGGGCTTCTTCTTGGCGCTGCCCTCGCGGACCCGCTCGAACGCGGTCGCGGTCAGCTCGGCGTCCAGCTTATCGCTGTCGTCCGAATACCGGTGCTTGATCGACAGGCGGGTGAAGAAGATCAGGCGCGGGCCGGTCTCGACTCGCTTCATGAACCGGGTGAGGCTCTGCAGGTCGGTCTCGCGGACCTTGAGGTCCGTGTCGTGCTCGATGTAGCGGCGGCCGGCCGGAACCGTGGGCCGCTCGCTCGATTCGGCGATCTGGATGTTCTCGGCCCGGGCGGCCGCCTCCAGGTCGCCGGCGAGCTGCGGCGGGTCGTTGCCGATGCGGGCCTCCTGGACCGAGTTGCGCGCCTTGGCTTCCAGATACTCGTCGCGGTGCTTGGAGATGGCGGTCAGCGCCTCGCGGATGCTGGCGTTCCCGTCCTCCATGTCCGAGATCTCGGCGAGCATGTAGGCCGTGATGAGCGCGATGATGACCAGCCCGCCCACCGCGCTCCCGATGGTCAGGAACCGCCTGGTCTTGGGAGCTTGCCGCTCCCACCACACCTCCAGATAGCCGAGCGGCCGCCGCAGCAGCACCATGACCCGCTCGCGCAGCTTGCCGAGCGCGCTCATGGGCACTTGCTCGCGATGGTGAGGGTGAACTGCTTGGCCCCGCCCGAGACCTCGGTGATGGCCCCCTTGGTGACCTCGTCGAAGCAGTCGATCTCTTTCAGCTTGCCGGCGATCTCGTCGACCGCCGCCGCCGTGTCGGCCGTCCCCTTGATGAAGGTCTTCTTGGGCCGGATCTCCAGCTCCGCGACGTCCAGCTTGACCTTGTCGGCCGGGGGGACCTTGCGCGAGATCTGGTCCAGCAGGTCGAACGCCGTGGCCTTGGGGAGCGGCGCCAAATCCTCGCGGAACCCCCTCCGCAGGAGCTCGGTCACGGCCTCCGCGTCCTCGCGCGGCTTGCCGAACAGCTCCTGGGTGGCTGCCTTCAGGTCCTTGTCCAGCCCCTTTCGTTCGCTGCGCAGGCTCGAGAGCTTGACGCCGACGTCGATGCCGCCCGCCAGCAGGATGGCCGCCGCCAGCGTGGCCAGGTGCCCCGCCTTCTGCCGCAGGATCGAGTAGTTGGCGCGGTAGGCGAACGGCCCCCGCCGAAAGTCGATCTCGCGCGAGCCGCGCGCCGCCGCCAGCGCGATCGCCGCGGCCAGCGCGTGCGCGTCGGACTCGGGCGCGGCCGACTCCTCGCCGCCGTCGTCGCCGGCCCCGCCGCGCCCCGCCCGCTCGAGCCGGTCGCGCGACGACAGATAGCGAGCCGGCACGCCCAGCTCTGCCTCCAGAAAAGTCAGCAGCCCGGCCAGCCGGCCGCCCCCGCCCACGACCAGCAGCGCCTCGACGTCCTGTCGCGCGGTCGCCGAGAACGAGGCCAGCGTCTGCCGCAGCTCGCGCATGGTGGGCGCCATCGCTTCGCGCAGGACCGTGTCCAGCTTCACCAGCAACGGCGTGGTCGCGGGGTTGCCGGGGCTGGCCAGGAACGCCTCGCCCCGCTTGGCCTGCTCGGCCCGATCCAGATCGGCGCTGAAGGCCCGGGCGATGGCGGCGGTCAGGTGCGCGCCGCCCCGCCGGATGGTCCGCGCGAAGATCGCGTTGCCGCCGCGGAGGATGCAGACGTTCGTGCGCTCGTGCCCGAAGTCCAGCAGCACGCGGCAGGGCAGCGGCGGCCCCTCCGGCGCCGCGACCGTCGTGGGGAACAGCGCCCGATAGATGACCGGCGCGGCGAACAGCGCGCGCGGGTGGACGTTCTGCGCGTCGGCGGCAGCCAGGAAGGCCGCCAGCTCCTCGCGCCGCGCGGCCGCGGCCAGCACCGTGGTCCCCTCCGGACGCTGCGCGGCGACCAGGTGATCGAAGACGACGTCCTCGATCGGGTTCACGATCTGGCTCTCCAGCTCGTACCCGACCACCTGCTCGATCTTGCGCGCCTCCGAGAACGGGAGCTCCAGCACGCGCACCGAGAGCTGATCGCCGGGGATGGCCAGGTACGGCGTGACCTCGCTGCCCAGCTGCGAGAGCGCCTCGCGCACCGCCTGCATCTGGCGCTCGATGAGCGGGGCGTCGCCCGGCGGAACGGCGATCTCGTCCAGGCCCCGGAGTCTGGTCGCGCGGAACCCCGCCTCTAGAAGCGCCAGCTTGACCGAGTAGGTCCCGAGATCGATGCCACAGACGGTGTGAGCCATGTTGGTTGTCTAATCCTCGTGCCAGTACTGCAGGACGCCGGCGGCCTTCTCCGCCGCCGCGTTCATGGTCTGCAGGTTCTCCACCGTGCGGCCGGTGTCGACGATGGCGGTGATCTTCTTCTTCACGCGCCCGGACTCGCCCGACGCCGCGACTCGGTAGACACGGGGCGGCCCGACGTAGGCCAGATTTCCCAGCGCGCCCGCGTCGATGGTGATGGGCCGCATCCCCTGAAAGATGCGGTAGCGCGGATCGTCGGGCAGCACCGCCGTCTGCGGGCTGGCCAGCAGGCTGGTGATGGTGTTCAGGCTGTCGAACCCGGCGGTCGAAGCCCGGTCGCACAGGATGCTGGCCAGCGGGTAGAGCACGTGGTCGTCGAAGACGGTCGGATCGGCGGGCGGCTTGGTCGGATCGGGCGTCGCGGCCGCCCGGATGACCCCCATCACCAGCGGCGTGCAGTCGCCCGTCTCCTTGTTGCTGATGGCGCCCAGGTTGACCTTGCAGTTGAGATCCGAGGCGTAGACGGTCAGGAACGGGGCGAACGCCTCCATGAAGCCGTCGGAGACGCCGCGCACCATCTTGACCTCTTCCAGGGTGTCGAAGCTGTTGTCGTGGGCGCGGTAGTGGTCGGCGTGGGCGTCGTAGCGGTAGTCCTCCGAGTTCGACGAGCCGCCCTCGGGCGTGAACATCTGCTCGTCGCCGTCGGCCCAGTCGATGATGGCGCGCGCGACGTCGGAGCGGGTGGCGAAGTTGCCGGTGGTGTCCGCCTCCGAGAACAGCTTGTCGAACCGGGGCGAGTACATCAGGCCCATCAGCAGCCGGTAGACGATCAGCTGCTTGTTGCGATCCGACGTGATGCCCGAACCGCAGTTGATGTCGATCTTGCCGTCCTCGGCGGTGATCTGCGCGTCGAAGTTCCCCGACTTCAGCCCCAGCCCGCTGATCTTGCTGGTGTCGAGGCCGATCAGGCTCCCCAGCCCAGACACCTCTTCTTTGGAACCCGCGAAGAACCCCATCAGCGTGCTGGCGTAGTCGGTGACGCGCAGGCTGAAGCCCAGCGACGGGGGCGAAGCGGGGTTGTTGCCGCTCGAGCCGCTGGCGCTGTTGGTGCCGCTGTTGCTGCTCCCCATCGCCGTCTGCAGCATCTTCTGGACCTGGCCCATCACCGGGTCGATGAACTGCTGCTGGATCTTGATGAGCAGGCGCGACAGGCTGACCCCCGAGCGCGCCAGGTAGTGCGCGCGCAGCTCGTCGCGCGCGTTCGCGGCCTGGGCCGCGTCGACGCTGGTCCCGTACGTGAACTCGCTGACGACGGAGATCATCAGCGCCAGCCAGGTCAACACGATCAGCATGGCGACGCCGCGCTGCCGTCGCGGGCCCTTCCAGATGCGCCGGATCCTCTCGCGCAGCTTCACTGCTTCACCGGCCGGTAGTCGACCCGCTCGGTCATCTGGATGCGCGCGTCGGTGGTGTACGAGACCTCCTGATTGCGCTCGTCGATCACGGTCAGCGTGATGCGGACGTGGCCGGGCAGGTACTGGGGGCCGCTGGCGTTCAGCGTGCTCCAGTCATTCACCCACTCCTTCATCTTGTGGTCGTAGTAGGAGATCTTCACCCGGACGACGTCGGGGCACAGGATGTACGACTCGCCCGGGATGTCGTTGGGGTTCTCGGCCTGCAGGCGCCGCGTCTCGCGCCGCATCAGGTTCAGCACCCGGCGATCGTCGGGATCGCGCTCGCCGAAGTAGGAGATGAGCGAGGTGTCCCCCTCGGCCAGCCCGGCGCGCAGGCGCTGGTGGGCGAAGCTGGAGAACTGCAGCTCGTCGACGTCGCTGTGCGACGAGCCGACCAGGAAGGTGCGCCGGTTGCTGAGCGCCGTGTTCTCCGACCCGGACAGGTAAGCCATCTCGATCTCACGGGCCATGCGCGACAGCGCGACCCGGACCGTGTGGGCCCGCTCCTGGGCCGACTCGATCGCCTTCTTGTTCCTCACCGTCTGGCTGAACGACCCCCACATCAACGCCGTCACGAAGCCGAGGATCGCCAGCGCCAGCATGACCTCGATCAGGGTGAAGCCTGTGTCGCTCCTGCGCCGCATCAGTGGATCAGCCCCTGCAAGGCGTTGAGCGGGTTGGTGGCGCCCGTGCTCCCGCCGGTGCCGGTCGCGCCGGTGCTGCCGCCGGTGCCGGTCCCGGCCGCCCCCGTGCCCATTGTCGCGTCGAGCTTGGCGGGGTCGGTCAGGTACTGGACCACCTCGAAGCTCTGCTCGCGCCGCCCGTGCTCGTCCCAGTAGATGGTGACGGTGACCTTGCGGACCGACTCCTGCAGGCCGAGCCGGACCGGCTCGATGAAGCTGCTCATCATGCCGCCCATGAACCCGGTCAGCATCGACATCGGGTCCTTGGCGTCCAGGCTCTGATCGGTCGCCTTGTCGCGCCCCTGCTGCGCCAGATCGGCGGGCAGGTCGATCCGCTCGATGGTGTATTCCCAGCTGAACTGCGGGTAGCCCAGCTCCTTGAAGGTGCCGTTGGCCGTCTCGGTGTTCTCGGAGAAGCCGTTGTCGAGGATGTAGTCCTCGATGTCGACCATCTTCGTGCGCGCCAGCAGCGTGGCGGCGGTGGTCATCTTGGCGTGGTTGGTGGCGCGGACGTTGTTGGTGACGATCGACAGCAGGACGACCAGCGTCATCGAGAGGATCGCGATCGCGACCATGATCTCGAGCAGCGTGAAGCCGGCCTGGCCGCGCGTCGGCGACGTCATTGGATGACCTGGTTCCCCTCGTCGTCGTAGCGGACGCCCAGGTTCGGCCGGATCTCCTGGTTGTAGATGCGGACCCGCCCGGTGATCGGGTGGACCACCAGCGAGTAGACGCTCTCGCCCGATTCGTCGGACAGCGTGATGATCGCCGGCTCGGTCTGCCCCAGCGGGTAGAAATAGAGGTAGGCGCGGCCGCTGGTCACCGGATCGGTCAAGCGCGGCGTGTACACGCTGCGGATGCGCAGGTTCTTCAACTTCACCGGCTTGAGCGCCATCTCTTTGAACGCCGCGAACCGGGCGCGCTTGGGGTGGAAATCCCCGATCTCCAGCTTGGACATGTCGAAGCTGGTCGCCGCCGAGCTGCTGGAGCTGCTGCTGTTGTACAGATCTCGCTGCTTCTCCTGGCGCTTCTGCTCGTCCTCGTCGGCCTCCGCCTCTTTCTCCTCGCGCTTGCGCTGGTCGGCCACCGTCTCGGCCTGATTGGGGGCGTAGAACTTGTCGTCGGACTGCTCGGGCCAGTACCGCCCCTCGTTCAGGTCGATGACCAGCCGCTGGTACTTCCCGGTGATCGACGCGCGGTCGAACATGTAGCGGATCGCCCCCGAGAAGTGGGCGGTCGCCTCGCGCAGGTTGCTCTTGGTGACGGAGCGAAACCCCTTGACCCCGATGGTCGCGATGAGCGCCACGACCATCAAGGCGACCATCACCTCGATGAGAGTGAAGCCGCCGCGCGGATCGCGTCTCTGTTGCTGGGTCCGCACGGCCGTCATCCCGAGCCGGCTCAGAGCTCCCAGGACCTGATGTCGTCGGCGGTCCCATCCTGCTTGTCGGGACCGGACGACGAGATGTCCGCGCTGTCAGTGTCCTTGGTTCCCGGGCACTGGAAGACCAGATCCTTGCCCCACGGGTCCTTGGCGTTGTTGCGGTCCAGGTACTTTTGCTGGACCAGGTCGTCGATCCCGCGCGGGCAGGTGCTGCTGTTGTCGATCATGAACTGCGCCGTCGCGTCGCGAGCCGCCTTCACGCGCAGCCGCGCCGTCGACACCTGCGCCTTCTTGAACTGTTTGAACACCGCCGCGCCCACCCCACCCGCAAGCAACGCGATGATCGCCAGCACGACCATGATCTCGAGCAGCGTGAACCCGGCTTCCATGGCCCGGGCCGCGCCGCGGGCGATCTTCGTTCCGTTCCGATTGATTGCGATCATTTGAGTCTCCTCACTGCACGAAATTCTGCATGTCCATGATGGGTTGAAGCACCGAAAACACGATGAAGACCACCGCCAGCGCCATGCAGACGATGAGCAGCGGCGACAGCACGGTGGTCAGACGGGCAACCTTCCCTTCGACGTCGCGTTCGTAGGCGGTGGCGACGTTCTCCAGCATGGCCTCGAGCTGGCCGGAGCGCTCGCCCACCGAGACCATGTGAACCATCAACGAAGGGAACTGGCCGGACCGCTTGAGGGGCGTGGCGATCGACTCACCCTCCCGGATGGCGTCGCGGGCATCCTCGACGACCTTTTCGAGCACGGTGTTGTTGAGGACCTTCTTGGTGATCTCCAGAGCTGACAGGACCGGCACCCCCGCGGCCAGCATGGTGGCCAGCGTGCGGGCAAAACGCGCGACACCCACGTAGCGGACCAACGGCCCGATCAGCGGCAGCTTCAGACGCAACCGATCGACCGTCGCCCTCCCTTTTGGCTTGCGGGACCACCGCCGATACCCCCAGTAGCCAAGCCCCCCCAGGATGATCAGGGCCCACCAGTAACTGCCGACCAGCTCGGAGGTGAAGATCAAAAGCTGCGTGTTCCAGGGGAGCGTCTTGCCCATGTCCTGAAAGATCGAGGTGATCTTGGGGACCACCACCACCATCAGGACGCCCATGATCACCGTCCCCAGCACCACCATGATGATCGGGTAAGTCAGGGCGCTGGAGACCTTGGATCGCAAGGTGTGCTGCGCGTCGAGGAAGTCGGCCAGCCGGGCCAGCACCGCGTCCAGATTGCCGGCCGCCTCGCCCGAGCGGACCATGTTCGTGTAGAGATCCTGGAAGATCGCCGGGTGGGCGCCCAGCGCGTCGGCCAGCGCGCCTCCCTCGTTGACCTTCTGGCGGATCTCCGCCAGCACCCGCTGGAATTTCTTGTTCTCCCCCTGTTCGGCCAGCGCGCCCAGCGCCTCGGCCAGCGGGATACCAGCCTTGATCAAGGTGGCCAGCTGGCGGGTGAAGGCGGCCACCTCTTGAGGGCGCACGCGCTCCAACATCCCCGCCAGGTCGATCTCTCGCTTGAAGACCGACTCCTTTTCACCACTGGTTCGCGCCGCCGCGCGCTGGCCGCCGGCCAGCACCTCGCGGTGCTCGGTGATGAAGATGCCCTCCCGGCGCAGCGCCTGGCGCAGCGCCTTCGCCCCGTCGGCGTCGCGCGTGCCGGTCACCGACTTGCCGTCGGTGTTGAGCCCTTTCCAGCTATAGACCGGCACCGGGCGTCACTCCACGTCCTGCGCGGTGATCATCAGGACCTCGGCGGTCGTCGTCATTCCCGCCAGCACCTTCTGCGCGCCGTCCTCGCGCAGAGTGCGCATGCCGGCCGACTGGCCGTAGGTCTTCACCGTCTGCGCGTCGGCGTTCTTGATGGTCAGCTGGCGGATCTTCTCGTCGATGGGCAGGAGCTCGTAGATGGCGGTCCGCCCCTTGTACCCGGCGCCCAGGCAGGCCGGGCAGCCGCCGTCCTTGGCGCGATAGAGCATGCCGGCCGGCGGGAGCCAGTTCTCGTCCCCCTTGAAGTGAACCCTGCGGGCCTTGCCGATCGCGAACAGCTTCGGGTCGATGCCGACGCTGGCCAGGTCCTCGGCCTCGGGCTTGTACGGCTCGCGGCACTCCTTGCAGATGCGCCGCACCAGCCGCTGCGCCAGGAGCGCCATCAGCGACGACGCCGCCAAGAACGGCTGAACGCCGAGATCGACCAGACGCGTGATGGCGCCGGCCGCGTCGTTGGTGTGGATGGTCGACAGCACCAGGTGGCCGGTCAGCGACGCCTGGATGGCGATCTCCGCCGTCTCTCGATCGCGGATCTCGCCGACCATGATGACGTCCGGGTCGTGGCGCAGGAACGACCGCAGGCCGGCGGCGAAGGTCAGGTCGATCTTCTCGTTGACGGCGGTCTGCGAGATGCCGTCCAGCTGGTACTCGACCGGGTCCTCGATGGTCAGGATGTTCAGGTCGGGCGAGTTGATCTTGGCCAGGCAGGCGTAGAGCGTGGTGGTCTTGCCCGAGCCGGTCGGCCCGGTCACCAGCATGATCCCGTGCGGCCGGTGGATGAGGTCGTCGATCTGGCGCAGGTGATCGTCGCCGAAGCCGATGTCGGCCAGGTCGTGCAGCACCGACTCGCGGTCGAGCAGACGGATGGTGATGCGCTCGCCCTGCTTCACCGTCGGGACGGTGGCGACGCGCATGTCGATGTCCTTGCCGGCGATCTTGCGGCGGATGCGGCCGTCCTGGGGGAGCCGCTTCTCGGCGATGTTGAGCCCGGCCATGATCTTCACGCGCGAGATGATCGACGGCATGAACTGCCGCGGGGCGTGGCGGGCCTCGTAAAGCACGCCGTCGATGCGGTTGCGGACGATGACCTCCTTCTCGCCCGGCTCGATGTGGATATCGCTGGCCCGCTCCTTGACCGCGTTGAACAGCAGCGAGTTCACCCACCGGATGATGGGCGCCTCGTCGGTGATCTCCAGGATGTCGACCAGCTCCTCGCTGGCCCCCTCGTCGTCCTCGTCGTTCTTCTCCTCGCCCAGCTCGCCGCCCTTGTCGTGCCTGCGGCCGTAGACGTCGTTGATGACCTCGAGGATTCGCTGCGAGGGCACCAGGACCGGCTGCACTTCGGTCCCCAGCTGCATGCGCAGGTCGTCCAGCGCGCCGACGTCCAGCGGGTCGGCCGTCGCCACCAGGGTGAGGTCCCCTTCCTTCTTCACCGCCAGCAGCCGGTGCTGCTTGGCGAAGCCGATCGGCACGCCGGTGGCCAGATCGGTGTCGACCTCGTCCACCTTCAGATCGGCGCTGTAACCGATCCCCAGCTGCTTGCCCAGCGCCTGCAGCAGGTCTTCCTCGGTGACGGCGCGCATGCGGACCAGGATCTCGCCCAGCCGGCCCCCTTCGGCCCGCTGGGTCTCGACCGCCTGCTCGATCACCGCCGGGGTGAGGGACGAGCTGTCCCCCCCTTTGAGCTCGAGCAGCAGGTCACCGATGCGTTTGGTCGCCATTCAGCCGTTCACCTCATTCAGCGTGGCGCCGCCGGCGCGGGGGCCGGCGCGGGCGCAGGAGCAGGAGCAGGAGCCGGCGCCGGCGCCGGCGCGGGAGCAGCGCCGGGAGGCGAGGAGAAGTTCCCCGTGCCCGGGCCCACCGGCAGGTCGACCGGGCCCGACTCGTCGATCGCCTGTTGCTCCTTGATGCGGTCGATCTCCCCCTCCTCGATCTCGACCTCCCGGGCGGCCCGGTTGATCTCCTCGAGCATCCCACGCTTCCGGCGATAGTCGATCTCGGACTCCAGGTTGGGCCGCTCCTCGCCGCCGAACCGCTCGACGAACTCCCGCCGCTCGCGCATCTTCTTCTCGAGCACGCGGCGCAGGTCCGACTGGTCGTTGATGACGTAGGGCGTGAGCGCAATGATGAGGTTCGTCTTCACGACGTGCTTGGTCGTGTTGCGGAAGAAGAAGCCCAGGATCGGGATGTCGCCCAGCAGCGGGATCTTGGTGACGCTGTTGATGATCTTGTCGGACATCAGGCCGCCGATCAGGATCGTCTGCTGATCCTTGGCCACGACGATGGTCTTGGCCGTGCGCTCCGAGGTCGACGGCCCCAGGTTGCTGGAACCGGGCGCCAGCTCGGAGATCTTCTCGTCGACCTCCAGCCGGATGATGTCGTGCTCGTTGACGTGCGGGGTCAGCTTCATCTCCAGCGCGACCTTCTCGCGCTGAACCTGCGGGAACAGGCTTCCCAGGCCCAGCCCCAGCGCGCCGGTCTGCCCGGTGGCGCCGGTGGCGCCGCCCAGGCCGATGGTGCTGACCGGGAACGGCACGCGCTGGCCGACCGAGATCTCGCCGTCCTCGTTGTTCATGATGAGGATGTGCGGGTTCGACAGCACGTCGACGTCGTTGTTGGTCTGCAGCGCCTTGATGAGCACGCCGAACGACGGAATGTCGACGGTCGAGGTGACCGCGGTGCCCAGGCCCGCCGCCTCGGCCGGCGACAGCACCGGCCCCAGGATGCCGGCCAGCATGGTGTCGCCCAGGGCGTTGGTCGGCACCAGCGTGTTGGTCGGGTTCAGGCCGCCGACGATCAGGCTGGGGTCGCTGAGCCCGAACAGGTTCTGGGGCTTGACCCCGTGCCACGAGGCGCCCAGGTCGCGCTCCTTGTCCAGCGTGACCTCGAGGATCATCGCCTCGACGAACACCTGCTTGCGCGGCGAGTCGAGCAGCTCGATCACCCGGCGCAGCGACTGGTAGTCCTTCAGCGACGAGACGATGATCAGCGAGTTGGTCGGACGATCGAAGTTGAGGCGGACCTCCCCCTCGAACAGCAGGTTGGCCCCCTGCAGGGGCTGCGTCCCTCCGGGCGTCGACGCGGGCGTGGGCGCATTCTGGCCGCCGCGGCCGCCCCGCCGCCCGCCGGCGGCGCCGGTGACCGCGATGCCGGTGACGGCGCCGATCGTCTGGGCCAGCTCGTCGCAGTTGGCGTTCTCGCAGTAATAGACGTGGATGCGCCCGTCGCCGCCCTCGATCGGGACGTCGAGCTTCTTGACCAGCGTCAGCACGCGCGCGTAGGCGCGCTCGTTGGCGATCACGATCAGCTGGTTCGAGCGCTCGTCGGGGATGACCTTCGAGACCATCATCTCGGTGGTCAGGTCGCCGGGCTTGGCCCGGGTCGAGCTGCCCGGCGCGGGAGCCGGCGCCGTCGAGCCGCCTTTGCCGCCCAGCTTGGCGACCTGGAAGATGTCCGCCAGCTTCTGGGCCATCTCGGTGGCCGAGGTGTTCTTGACGCCGATGATCCAGATGCGCTCACCGGTGCCCGGCTGATCGATCTGCTTCAGGATCGCCATCATGCGGGTGATGTTCGAGGCCAGGTCGGTCACGATCAGCACGCCCTGGGGCGCGTAGACGATCACGTCCCCCTGGGGTCCCTTGAGGCGCCCGAGGATCTGCGCGACCTCGTTGGGATCCGCGTTCTCGACGCGCACCAGGCGGGTGACGTAGCTCTCGTTGATGGGGACGTTGGAGTCCTCACCATACAAAGGGATGGGCGCCGTCTTCGCGTTGGGGGTCTCGATGATGCGCAGGACGTTCCCCGAGGGCTGAACGGTCAGACCGACCGAATCGAGCGCTCCCAGAAAAAGCCGGTAGGCCTCCTCCGGCGTGATCAGCTCGGGCGCCACGATGGTCACCTTCTTGCTGTTCGCCGGGATCGTCCCGGGCAGCAGGAACTGCTTGCAGGTGATCGACGAGATCCAGGAGATCAGATCGCCCAGCTCGGTGTCGGGTTTCAGGTTCAGCTTCACGATCCGCTTGCCTGGCGGGAATTTCTTGCAGGAGTTGAACTCCTTCTCGCCGATGACGCTGCCGCTGCTGTCCGTCGCGCCGGCGGTGGTCGTCCCCGGCGTGGTCGCGGCCGGCGGCGGGTTCCGGTCGCCCGGCGTGCGCCGTGTCGCGCGCCGGCCGGGCAGGATCGGCGTCGGCGGTGGCGTCGTCCCGTTGGCCGGGACGCGGACGGTTTTCGAATCGGCCCCCTCGACCACCGCGGCGTGCGCCCCCGCGCCCACCAGCGTGGTCGCGGCGAGCAGCGCCACCGCGCCGAGAAGATGGAGACGGCTCCGGGTCAGTCGTCGAGCTTTGCCTGGCGTTCTCATCGGATCGTGTAGTCCATGGTGACTTTCTGGCCGTTGCGCTCGAGACCGACCGAGAGGTGGTTGGCGGTCTTGAGCTTGGTGTAGACCTCGAGCGCCTTGTCCGGGCTGGTCATCTCCAGGCCGTTGATGGCGGAGACGACGTCGCCGTTCTGCAGACCGATCTTTCCGAACGGGCCGTCGGGCTTGATGCTGAACAGCCGGAAGCCGATCGACTTTCCGTCGCGCGTCTCGGGGACGATGCGGGCCGCGCGCGCCAGCGCCCCCATGTTCCCCAGCAACGAATCCAGCGTCGAGTGCTGGACCTCGTAGGTGTTCGCGCCGGTCTTCTTGATCCCCTTGTCCAGCTCGGCCGAGAACGGATCCGCGGAGGGCACGGGCTTGGGCGGCGGGGGCGGCGCGCCGGGCTTCGGGGGCGCCTCGTCCAGAAGCTCCAGGTACTCGCGGCGACCGCCGCCAAAGTCCAGGTAGACGCGCGTCTCGTCGATCTGGTCGATGGTCGCCTCGCGGATCTGAGATCCCACTCCGTAGGGCCCGGCGGTCTTGGCGTCGTTGTCGCGGATGACCGCCAGCGACCACTTCTCCGCGGGCGGGGCGGCATACATGACCGCCAGCAGCTTCAGCGGAAGCGAGGTCTTCTGCAGCGGGGGAATCGTGGGCGTCTCGTTGGCCGTCGCGGGCTGGCCCAGGATCGGCGGGCAGGTCGAGCAGAAGATGTTCCGCTTGAGGATCTCCTCGACCTGCTTCGAATAGACCGGCCCCTGCGCCTGCGGCGTCGCCGATCGCGTGCTGGGCTTGGCGCTCGGCACGCTGCTGGCCATCCCCGCCTCGATGGCGGTCGCGGTCGCGCGCGCGCCGAAGATCGCGCAGATCGCGATGACGACCAGATCGACGGCGGACAGGTACCTGCGGAGCAACGTCTCCATGGAGATCCGTGGTGCGTCTCAAGCAACGCCGGGACCAGCCTGAGCGTCAAAGAATCTGCGTAAAATCAGTAACTTAGCTGGAGCTACCCACGGAGGAGCGCTGCCAATTTGGCACGTCGCCCCCGGCCGGCTCGGCCTCGCCGGCGTCACCACGTTCCTCTTCCAGGCGCCGGTAGATGGTCCGGGTGGCGATGCCCAGCAGCTGGGCGCAGAGGCGCTTGTCGCCGCCGACGTGAGCCAGCGTGGCGTGGATGACCCGGCGCTCGATCTCCTCGAGCGGGGTGCCGACCACGAACGACAGCGTACGGCCGTCACCCACGGCGGCGCCGCCGCTGCGGACCTCGGGCGGCAGGTCGTCGATCTCGATGGCGCTCCCGCGCGACAGCACCACCGCGCGCTCGACGGTGTTCTCCAGCTCGCGCACGTTGCCCGGCCAGTCGTGGCGGGACAGCGCCTCCGCCGCGGCGCGCGAAAAGCCGCTCAGCTGCCGCCCGTTCCGCGCCGCGTAACGCTGGAGGAAGTGCTCGGCCAGCAGGGGGATGTCGTCGCGCCGGTCGCGGAGGGGCGGGATCGGCACCGCGATGACGTTCAACCGGTAGTAAAGGTCCTCGCGGAAGCGCCCCTCGCGCACCGCCGCGCGCAGGTCCTGGTTGGTGGCGGCCACCAGGCGCAGATCGACCTTCAGGGTGCGCCCCCCCAGCCGCTCGACCTCGCCCTCTTGCAGGACCCGCAGCAGCTTCACCTGCACGTGGGTCGGGATCTCGCCGATCTCGTCCAGGAACAGGGTGCCGCCGTCCGCCTGCACGAACCGCCCGTCGTGCCGGTGCGCCGCGCCCGTGAACGCCCCCTTCTCGTAGCCGAACAGCTCGGCCTCGAGGATCGTCTCGGGCAGCGCCGCGCAGTTGACCGGCACGAACGGCCCGCTCCCGCGCGGCGAGCTCTCGTGGATGGCGCGGGCCAGCAGCTCCTTGCCGGTCCCCGACTCGCCCAGCAGCAGCACCGTCGCCTGCGACGGGGCAGCCTGCATCACGATCTCCATCGTCCGCCGCCAGGCCAGCGATTGGCCGATCAGCGCCCGGCGCTTCTCGGCCGCCAGCTGGGCGCGCAGCGAACGGTTCTCCTGCACCAGCGACCGCTTCTCGATCGCTTTGCCGACCACCCGCAGCAGGTGGGCCCGCTTGATCGGCTTGGTCACGAAGTCATAGGCCCCCTGCTTCATGGCCTCGACCGCGTTCTCGACCGTGCCGTACGCGGTCATGAGGACGGTCTCGGTCTCGGGCGCGACGCTCTTGCTCGCGCGCAGCAGGTCCATCCCCGACATCCCGGGCATCATCAGGTCGGTCAGCAGGACCGAGACCGGCTCTCGGCGCAGGATCTCCAGCGCCTCGCCGCCCGATCCCGCGGTCAGGACCCGCAGCGACTCGCGCTCGAAGATCTTGTGGAGCGACTCGACGATGGGGGCCTCGTCGTCGACCACCAGGACGGTCGGAGCTACGCGGTCTGCCGGCATCAGATCCATCCCTCCAGGCATTTCAACCCCGGTGCCATGTCTCGCAGGATCGCGTAACTAGGCGATTTCACGTACGGCCAGGTTACGCCAGATTGGCGAACAGCGCCAGTACCCTGTCAATCTGACAAGTTGCCGCGAGAGGTCCCTCCCCGCCTGCCAGATTGTCACCCCGCCAGCGTCGACCGCAGGGGCAGCGTGATGCGGAAGGTCGTCCCCTCCCCCACGCGGCTCTCGACCTCGATGTGGCCCCCGTGCCGGTCGACGATGCCGTGGACGATCGACAGGCCCAGCCCGGAGCCTTCGCCCACATCCTTGGTCGTGAAGAAGGGATCGAAGATCCGGGGCAGCACGTCGGGCGGGATGCCCGGGCCGTTGTCGGTCACCGCGATCTCGACGTTGGCGTCGCGCCGGGCGGCGGCGATCTGGATGGTGGCGGCGGAGCGCCCCGCCAGCGCCTGCGCGGCGTTGGTGATGAGGTTCATGAACACCTGGTCGATTTGCCCCGGGAAGCCGGTGATCTTCAGCTCGGGATCGATGTCCTTCTGGATCTTCACGTCGCGCAGGTGATGGCGGAGCAGGTCCACCGTGTCGTCCACGCTGCGCGCCAGGCTCAGCTCGCGCGGCCGCTGCTCGTCGCCGCGCGAGTAGTTGTGCAGCGCCTGCACGATGGCCTTGGTCCGGGCGGCGCCGCGACGGACCACCCGCAGCATCTCCTCGGCATCGGCGGCGGTGCCGGCGCGGATCGCCTCTTCCAGCGGCTCGAGGGTGTTGATGACGGCGTTGACGGGGTTGTTGATCTCGTGCGCGATGCCGGCCACCAGCCGGCCCATCGACGCCAGCTTCTCCGAGCGGACCAGGTCGTCCTGGGCGCGCCGCAGCTTCTCGAGCGCCTCGTGCAGCTCGCGGTTGCGCTGCTCCAGCACCTCGGTGCGCCGCCGCACCTCCCGCTCCAGGTCGATGTTCAACGACTCCGTCGAGCGCAGCTTGTCGCGCAGCGCGCGGCGCATCTCCTCGAACGCGAACGAGAGCCGCCCGATCTCGTCGGCCTCGCCGGCCGGCGGCACCGGCCGCGCCAGCTCGCCGCGCGCCATCTCGTCGGAGCGCTCCTCCAGCGCGACGACCGGCGTCACCATGTCGCGCACCATCATCAGCACCAGGCCCAGCGCCAGCGCCAGCGCCAGCGCGATCGAGCTGAGCATCGGCACGGCGGCGTTGCGCGGCGACAGCGCGAACAGCAGCACCAGGCCGGCGGTGAAGACGGTCACGCTGGTGAAGAACAGCACCAGCTTGACCCGCAGCGTGATGGGCGCGCGGATCTCCGCGATCGGCAGCCGGTGGCGCGCGCCGATCTGGCTGAGCAGCGGGCGCAGCACGTCGCGCAGGAACAGCGTCTCGTACAGCGCGGCCGCCAGCAGGATGAGCGCGCTGGACCCCAGCAGGCGCCCGGCGGTGGGCGCGTCGAAGCCGCACAGGCGGCGGCCGACGACCACCACCGCCACGACCGCGAACGCGCAGGCCAGCGCCTGGGAGCCCGCCAGCCGGTAGGGCAGCGCCTGCCCGGCGCGAAAGGCCGCCACCGCCTCCGGGTCCTCGCGCGCCGGCGCCCGGCGCCCGGCCGACGCCAGGTACGCCGCTATCGGCCGCGTCCGGCGGACCAGCGATCGGAACCAGAGCGACATCGGCAGCACCAGCGCCGGCACCGTCAGCGCCAGCAGCGTCCCCGACTGGGCCGAGGTCAGATCGGTGAACACGGCGACCAGCGCGGCGTTGACCGCGTGCGCCGCGGCCAGCAGCGCGGCGGCGCTCTGACACAGGCGGCGCCGGTAGCTGGCGGCGAACTCGCGGAGCGCGTCGGAGTTCGGGAAGATCACCCGGCGGGCACGGCCCAGGACGCGCCCCCACAGCGCGCCGCGCGCCGCCGCGGCGCCGCCGGCGTGCAGGATGCCGATGCAGGCCAGGCCGATCGTCGACGGAAGGGTCAGCAACCGCCCGGCCGCCAGCCGGACCGCGACGTAGCCCACCGCCAGCGTCCAGAGCGCGAAGCGGGTCGCGGCGACCTCTATGGGCGCGCGCCGCATCGCCTCGTCGGCGGCGGCGCTGGCGGCCGCGTCCAGCGGACGGCCGGCCTGCTTCGCCTCGCGGGCGGCGGCCAGCGGCCGCAACAGGTCCGCGGCGCGCAGCCAGCCGGCGGCCATCAGGGCCAGCAGCAGCGCGCCGACCCGGAACGACTCGCCGCTGGCGCGCAGCGACTGGGCGGCCAGCGCGAGCGCCGGCCCCACGATGGCCAGCGCCTCGGCGACGGTGAGCCCGAGCTCGACCGCGACCAGCCGCCCGCCGAACCCCGATCGCCGTCGTTCCAGGGCCGGCCGCAGGGCATCCGCCTGAGCCGTCGTCATACGGGGGATTATACGCGCTGACGCCGCTGGGCTTTGCTCAGCGGCGTCGTCGCGGGAGGTCCAGGGACCCTCCCAGGGTTCTTGGCTCATCGGGGGATCGATCACGGGGGCGCGCAGGAACGGGGTGCTATCCTTCCTGGCCAATGTCTTGGGAAACCATCCGTAACTTGGTGCGTGACGAGTGGTTGATCCTCTCGTTGCTGCTGGCCTGGTCACTGGCGGGGCTGGCCGTCATCTGCGAGCGGGTCTACGCGCTCTGGAACCTCATTCCGAAATCGGAGGCCTTCAAGGACCGGGTCATCGACGCCATCGCGCGCGGTGATCTGGGCAAGGCCGCCGCCATCTCGGAGATGTCGCAGGTGCCCCTGGCCGACGTTTTCGAGCGGGGCCTGCAGGTCTTCCAGAAGACGCCGCAGAAGACCACCGAGGCGGTCAACTCGCAGCGCAGCGCCACGGTGCTGTCGCTGAAGCGCTATCTGTGGGCGCTGGGAACGGTCGGATCGTCGGCGCCGTTCGTCGGCCTGTTCGGCACGGTCGTCGGCATCCTGAAGGCGTTCCAGTCGATGTCGGTGGCCGGCACTGGCGGCTTCAAGGTCGTCTCGCAAGGGATCGCGGCCGCGCTGGTCGCGACGGCGGCCGGCCTGATGGTCGCGATCTACGCCGTCATTGCCTACAACTACTTCGTCGCGCGCATCAACTCGATCTCGATGCAGTACCGGCTCTACTGCGAGGAGTTCCTGTCGGCGCTCGGCGAGCTGCCCAAGGGCGCGGCGCCGAAGCCTGTCGTCGCGCCCGCGCCCGACGCCGCCGGCGCGACCTCCTGAGGTGACGCGATGGGAATGAACGTTCAGCTGGACGACGGCGGGGGCGGCGGGGACGACGCCGACGTCGGCAACGAGTCGGTGGTCGCCGAAATCAACATCACCCCGCTCACCGACGTCTTCCTGGTTCTGCTCATCATCTTCATGGTGACGTCGACCGCCCTGGTCGAATCCGAGGTGGCGTCGCGCGCCGGGATGAAGGTCGTGCTGCCCAAGGCCAACGCGGCGGGCCCAGTGTCACAACGCCACACTGACCCGGTGCTGACCGTGACCAAGGCCAATGAGCTGTATCTGGGCTCACGCAAAGTCGACGCCACGAACCTGGAAGGCGAGATCCGGAAGGCGCTGACCGAGTCGAACTCGGAGACACTGCTGATTCGCGGCGACAAAAACGTCTTGCTTGGCGCCGCAGTCGACATCATGTCGACCGCCAAGAAGGCCGGCGCCAGCCACATAGCAATTCTGACCGCCCCGACCAAGTAGTCGGGCGGCCATGTGGGGCGGTTCGCCACAACCGGCACCAGGGTGGGCGCACAAGTGCCTCACGTGACGGCGGCAACAGGTGGGGTCTAAATCCGCAAGTACAAGGAATTGTTTCGAATCGGCAAACTGTTGATTGTGGCATGTGCGCTGCATCGCAGGGCGGGCGGCGCAGCCCACCGCGCCCTCACCCAACCCCAATCAGGAGTCACCCATGATTCGCACGATCTTCCTCGCCCTCGCCATCATGCTCCCGACCGCCTGGACCGTTGCCAAGGCCGCTGACGCCCCCGCGGGCGACGCCGCTGGCGACACCGGCGCGAAGAAGGAGAAGAAGTCCAAGAAGGCCAAGAAGGGTGACGACGCCGACAAGAAGGCCGGCGACGCCAAGTAATTCCGCTTCTGGCTGAATCAGCCAGAAACGAAAAAGACCCCGGTCCGCTTCGGCAGGCCGGGGTTTTTTCTTTTCTCCCACCTTCCCCTCCGAATGAAACGGACTGATACCGGTCTCCACCGCCAGGTTCTCGATGGGCTGGCTCCCTTCCCGGGGGAGGCATCCCCTAGAGCGAAAGGATCGCTCCGCCGATTCGCTGCTGCCAGAAGGCGCGTTCGTCGGCGCGGTGGGTGACCATCAGGACGGTGCTCTTCTGCTGCGTGCACAGGGAGGCGACCAGGTCCAGCACGCGGAGGCGCTTGTCGCCGTCCAGGCCGGAGGTCGGCTCGTCCATCACGATCAGCGGCGGCACCTTGATGGCGGCGCGGGCGATCAGCACCAGGCGCTGCTGGCCGAAGGAGAGCTCGCGAAAGGCGGCGCCCGGCTCCAGGTCCAGCTCGAGCCAGGCCAGCCAGGCGCGCGCGCGGGAGCGGTCGCCGGGGGTCGGCTGCCGGTAGACGCCGATGCTGTCGTAGAGGCCGCTCAGCAGGACGTCCTCGACGCTGCCGCCGACGCGGTAGTCGCGGTGCAGGCGCGCCGAGACAATCCCGACGTTCTTCTTGATGTCCCACACGGACTCGCCGCTCCCGCGCCGTCGCCCGAACAGGTGCAGATCGTTGCTGTAGGCCTGCGGGTGGTCGCCGGTGATCATCTCCAGCAGCGTCGACTTGCCCGAGCCGTTGGGGCCCTCGATCAGCGTGTGGCCTCCGGGCCAGACCGTGAAGTCGATCCCTTCGAAGACGATCTGCTCGCCGTACTGGACGCGGCCGGCGGCCAGCCGGACCAGCGGCACCGCGGGATCCGGCGGCGGGGCTCCGCCGTCCAGATTTACCGGCGGCGGGGTCCGGTCGTGCTGGCCGCCGGCGCCGCGGGCGCCGCGGGCCAGGAAGGCCTCCGGCGTGCCGCGGAAGATTGGCCGCCCCCGGGAGAGGACCACCAACTGGCTCACCGACGCGGCCGGAAACGGCAGCTCGCGGCTCCCAAACGTTCCCAGCACCACCACCGGCAGGCGCTCGGCCGCCTGCAACACGGCCTGGGCCAGATCCGCGCAGGCCGCGCGGTCCAGCCCGTCGAGCGGATCGTCCAGGATCAGCAACGACGGCTCGCTCAGGACGACCTGCAGCAGCAGGACCTTGCGGGCCTCGCCGGTCGAGAGACGGCGGTAGCCCCGCTCCCACAGCGGGGTCAGGCGGAACGCCGCGAACAGTGGGTGGCTGCGCCCCGCGTCGCCCACCAGCTGGCCCACGGTGGCGCTGGTGTCGACGCCCTGCCTGAAGTTGCTCTCGTCGGCCGCCAGCTGTGCCTCATAGAAGGCCTGCTGCGACTCGGCCGAGAGGATCCGGGCGCCCGCCACGCGCGCCGCGAGCGCGCGCGCGACGGTCGTCTTGCCCGAGCCGTTGGGGCCGACGACCAGCGTCAGCCCCGGCCCGGCCGGCGCGATGTCGAGGAGCTGGTCCTCAGCCACCGACGGCGATCTGCTTCATCGCCGTCATGTAGCCGCGCAGCGCGGCGCCGACCTTCTCGACCGGGTGGCCCTCGACGGCTTGATTGACGGCCAGGAGGCGGCGGTTGTCGACCTGCTGGGCGCCCGGCGCGAACGGCTTGCCGATCACGTCCGACCCCTGCTTGGCCACGAAGTCCTTCAGCAGCGGCACGGCGGCGTGGCTGAACAGGTAGCAACCGTACTCGGCGGTGTCGCTGATGACCTTGTTCATCTCGTACAGCTTCTTGCGCGAGATCAGGTTCGCGATGAGGGGCACCTCGTGCAGCGACTCGTAGTAGGCGGACTCGGGCTTCATGCCCACCTCCACCATGCACTCGAACGCCAGCTCGACCCCCGCCTTGACCATGGCGACCATCAGCACGGCGTTGTCGAAGTACTCCTGCTCCCCGATCTTCGCCGGACCGGCGGGGGTCTGCTCGAAGGCGGTGTCGGCGGTGGCGGCGCGCCAGCCCAACAGGTTCGCGTCGCCGGCATCCCAGTCCTTCATCATCGTGGTGCTGAAGGCGCCGGTGATGATGTCATCCTGATGCTTCCGGTAGAGCGGCCGCATCAGGACCCGCAGCTCCTCGGCCAGCTCGAACGCCTTGACCTTGGCCGGGTTACTGAGCCGGTCCATCATCAGGGTGAGGCCGCCCTGCTTGAGGGCCTCGGTGATCGTCTCCCAGCCGTACTGCACCAGCCTGCTGGCGTAGCCGCGATCCACGCCCAGGGACACCATGCGGTCGAAGCAGAGGATCGATCCGGTCTGCAGCATGCCGCACAGGATGGTCTGTTCGCCCATCAGATCGCTCTTCACCTCGGCGACGAAGCTCGACTCGAGCACGCCCGCGCGATCGCCGCCCGTCGCCGCGGCGTAGGCCTTGGCGATCTCCAGACCGTCGCCGTTCGGATCGTTCTCCCGGTGCACGGCGATCAGGGTCGGAACGCCGAAGCCGCGCTTGTACTCCTCGCGCACCTCGGTGCCCGGGCACTTCGGCGCCACCATGACGACCGTCAGATCCTTGCGGATCTGCTGCCCCTCCTCGACGATGTTGAAGCCGTGGCTGTAGGCCAGACAGGCGCCCTTCTTCATGAGCGGCATCACCTTCTGGACCACGTCGGCGTGCTGCTTGTCGGGGGCCAGGTTGCAAACCAGGTCAGCGGTGGGGATCAGCTCCTCGTAGGTGCCCACCTTGAACCCGTTGCTGGTGGCGTTGGTGTAGCTGACCCGCTTCTGGGCGATGGCGTCCGCGCGCAGGGCGTAGCTCACGTCCAGGCCCGAGTCGCGCATGTTGAGGCCCTGGTTCAGCCCCTGCGCGCCGCAGCCGACGATGACCACCTTCTTGCCGCGCAGGCGCTCCACGCCGCCGCTGAACTCGGAACGGTCCATGAAGCGGCAGCGGCCGAGCTGGTCCAGCTTCTGCGCCATCGTGAGGGTGTTGAAGTAGTTCTGTCGGGCCATGTGGTTGCTCCTCGCGCTCGTGGTGCCCCGGAGGGCGTCGCCTGTACGCCAGGATAGATCGCGCCCGGCGCCCGGCCAACGTTGCGATTGCGCCTATTATTGATAGTCTGTATTGCAGTAATCGCAACATGGCGATCTCGTCCGAGCAAGAGGTGCGGCTGTTCCTGCACCTGGCCGACAGCCTGCACTTCGCGCGCAGCGCCAAGGCGCTGCACATGAGCCCCTCGGCGCTGACCCGGGCCGTCCAGAAGCTGGAGCGGGAGCTGGGACAGCCCCTGTTCCAGCGCAGCAAGCGCCGGGTGGCGCTGACCCGGGCGGGGGAGATCTTTCGCGACTACGCGCGCGCGCAGCTGGTCGCGCACGCCCGCCTGCAGGAGGCGCTGGCCACCGAGCGCCGGATGCCCACCGGCGAGCTGCGGGTGGCCTGCACGGTGACCGCCTGCCACTCGGTCCTGCCCAGGCTGCTGGCCCGCTGTCGCGAGCGCTACCCCGGCATCCATCTGCAGCTCAGCACCTCTGACGCAGCCCGCTGCATGCAGGCGCTGGAGAACGACGAGGTCGACCTGGCCGTCGTCCCCGAGCCCGAGCCGCCCCCCGCCGAGCTGCGCTTCGTCCGTCTGACCCATACCGACCTGTCATTCATCGCTCCCGCCGCGGACGGGGACCTGGCGCGCCGCGCCCGGCTCGGCGGCGGTCACTGGAGCGGGCTGCCGCTGATCCTCGCGCGGCGCGGGGTCGACCGGCAGCGGATCGACGCCTGGCTCGAGCAGCTGGGGGCTCGGCCGGAGATCTACGCGGAGGTCGACGGCAACGAGGCCATCCTGGCCATGGTGGCGCTCGGCTGCGGCGTCGGCGTCGTCCCCGAGCTGGTCCGCAGGGACAGCCCGTTTCGGGGCCGCATCCAGCAGGTGAAGGTCGAGCCGAGGCCGCGCGGCTACCACGTCTCGCTGTGCGCCAAGAGCCGCACGCTCTCGCGGCGGACGGCGGCCGCGTTCTGGGAGCTGGCGCCCGCGGCGTTCTGATTCTGCTCGGGGTTCCTTTCCACCACCCGTCGCGCGGCGCGACGATGCGCCCGGCCGTGATACCTTCAACCCGAGGGACGGGAGGGAGGACGCTCATGGATCTCGGCTTCCTCGAAGACGCTCCCGTTTTCTGCTACGTCGTGCGGCGCGAGGGGACGAACTTCGTCCTGGAGCAGCTGAACGCGGCCGCCCGCGCGCGGAGCCCGGCCCTGCTGGCGTTCATCGGGCGCCCCCTGACCGAGCTCTACAGCGACCAGCCCGAGGTTCGCGTCGCCGCCCTCGAGTGTCTCGAGGAACAAAGGGTGGTCGAACACGACGTTCGTTTCCGGATGCACGACCGCACCCAGGCGACGGAGCTGCTGCGGCTTCGGTACGTGCCGGCGCCGCCGGAATGCGTGCTGATCTACGTCGTCGAGCTCCCTCGACCGGACATGACGCGGGCCGCGCTGGCCGAGAGCGAGTCGCGATACCAGAGTCTGGTGGCGTCGCTGCCGGACGCGGTGCTCCTGCGCGGCGCGGACGGCCGCGCGATCTTCTGCAACGACTCCGCGCTCGAGCTCTTCGGGGTGTCGAGCCGGGCGGAGCTCCTGGGCAAGCGGAACGTCCTGGGGCCGGGGGTGATCGTGCGCAACGAGGCCGGCCAGGCCCTGGACCCCAACAACAGCCCGAGCATTCGCGTGATCACGACCGGGGAGCCGGAGCGCGGCCAGATTTACTCCGTCGAGCTCTCCGCCGACGGTCGAGACCGCCAGCGCTGGCTGCGCGTCGCCGCCCAGCCCATCCGGTCGACGGACGGGCGCATCACCGGGTCGGTCACGACCTTCATGGACATCACCGAACGGGTCAGGGCGCAGGCGGCCCTTCGCGAGAGCGCCACCCGACTCGAGCTGGCGCTGTCGTCCGCGCGCATGGGGGTCTGGGAATACGAGCCGGCGGTCGACCGCGGCTTCTGGTCGGTGAACCTGGCCGAGATCTTCCGGCTGGGCCGGAACGGGCCCACGGTGGGCAGCTTCGTCGAGCACGTGCATCCCGACGACCGCGCCTCGTTCGAGGCGAGGCTGGCGGTGATGAGCGCGGGCGAGCACGGCCAGGCCCACGAGCTCGAGTTCCGCATCGTGGGGGACGACGGCGTCACGCGGTGGGCCCGCCTGTACGCCCGCGTCTTCGTGACGGGCGCGCGCCGGATGCTGGCCGGCACCGCCATGGACATCACCGAGCACCGCCGCCTCGAGGAACATCTCCACGTCACCAGCCGGCTGGAGAGCATCGGCCGGCTGGCGGGCGGCGTGGCGCACGACTTCAACAACCTGCTCGCGGCGATGCTCGGCTCGCTGGAGCTCATGGACGGCCACGTGGACCAGTCCGCGCTCGAGGATCTGGCCGCCGTCCGCCACAGCGCGCAGCGGGCGCGCGACCTGACCCACCAGCTGCTCGCCTTCGCGCGCAAGCAGCCTCTGGTCCAGAGCGTCGTCGATCTGAACGGCCTGGTCCGGAACGTCCGCACGCTGCTCCAGCGGCTGGTCGGTCCGCGCATCACCCTCTCGCTGGTGACCGAGGGCCACCCTCTGGTCAGCGCGGATCCGGGCATGCTGGAGCAGGTCCTGGTGAACCTGGTCGTCAACGCGCGCGACGCCATGCCGGACGGCGGGCGCCTGGAGATCCGCACGGAGCAGTGGCGCGGGGACCCGGCCGGCCCGCCCCAGGGCGTCGCGCGGCTGTCGGTCACGGACAGCGGCCTGGGGATGGACGAGGCGACGCGCACGCGGGTGTTCGAGCCCTTCTTCACGACCAAGAGCCAGGGCACCGGCCTGGGCCTGGCCAGCTGTTACGGCATCATCCAGCAGCATCAGGGCGATATCCGGGTCGAGAGCGAGCCGGGGCGTGGGACGCGCTTCATCGTCACGTTGCCCTGCATCTCGCCACGCGCCGACGCCGCGCAAGCGTCGCCGCCGGCCACCTCGCCCGCGCCGGGGAACGGCACCGTCCTGATCGTCGATGACGACGACCTGGTGCGCGGCACCATCATTCGCCTGGTCCGGTCGCTCGGTTACCAGGTGCTCGACGCGGGCAACGGCCAGCAGGCCCTGGCGCGCTCGGCGGCGCACGCCGGGCGCATCGACTTTCTGCTCTGCGACATCGCCATGCCCGGGGAAGACGGTCGCGACGTGGCCGCCCGCATCATGAACACGCGACCAGACCTGAAGGTCATCTTCATGTCCGGCTACCTGGACGATACCGACCCGGCGCGGACGGGCGCGCCCTTCCTGCAGAAGCCCTTCAGGAGCGAGGAGCTGGCTCGAACGCTGGTCGAGGCTAGGCGGTCTGCGGAACCGAGGTGAGGGCCGCGTTGACGGTCTTGCCGCCGGCCGAAGCGATCCAGTCGCTGTTCTGGACGCTGTCGGGGATGCCCAGGCCGGCGCCCAGCGTGCGGGCCGCCGCGACCATCGTCTGCGCCGCCGGGATGTCGCCGCTGCTGGAGGCGTTGCCGCTGGCCGAGTCGATCGCGCTGGCGGCATACCCGCCGTCGTTGTTCGAGTCGGCCGTGACGCCGCCGACGACGGCCGACTTGAAGTTCTTGCCGATCATCACGCTGACGTTGTGATTCCCCCAGTGGTCGCGTCCCGTCTGTGACGAGGCCGTCAGCTTGGAGATGCCGGCCAGGTTGCGCCCGAAGACGTTCCAGAAGGCGAACGTCACCTGGTCGAGCAGACCCAGGCTGGCCAGCACGCCGTTGGTGGTGTCGGGCATCAGCAGCTGGTTCATCGCGGTGACGCCCGAGACGTGCTGGTCGGCCTCGGCCTGCAGGTTGTTGTCGGAGTGGTTGTCGCCGCCCATCGCGATGTGGACGGTCACGACCGGCGTCACCTTGGCGGCGATCAGCGCGGCGGCCGCCCAGAGCTGTCCGCTGACGTCGTTCTGCTTGATGTTCGCCAGCGTGTTGGCCAGCTGATCGGCCAGCGAGCGCAGCTGGGTCTGCGACGTCGCCAGCGCGTCCAGGAACTGCGACTGCACGCTGCCCGACGGGTACTCTTGCTTGATGCGGGCGTTCAGGGCGTTCAGGTCCTGATCGCGCCGAGACTGCAGCCCCACCAGCGGATCGTTCTTGGTGCCGGTCAGCAACGTCTTCAGCTGCATCGGCGTGATCGACGGCAGCGTGCGGCCGGCGAAGCTGACCAGCTCGCCCGCGTTGCCGCCGGCGCCGACCGCGATGGGCGCCTGCTGCACGGTGCCGAAGCAGTCCGACAGGTGCTTGGCAAACGCCGAGACCATCATCTCGCCGCCCGAGGTGGCCCCCATCATCTTCATGACCTTGGGCTGGTCGCCGTGGACCACGGTGCCGGTCATGTAGTGGAAGAAGGTGGTGCGCGCCAGGACCGCCGAGCTGAGGCAGCCCTTGCTGCCGCCCGTGGTCGTGACCGAGGGATCGGCCCAGGGGAGCGCCGCGCCCAGGCTCTTGCCGCCCACCATGACCGTCTGCTTGGCCATCTCGTCCTGCCCGGGGTGGATGAGCGCGGTGTTCTCGTAGGTGCCCGGGCAGTTGCAGTTGACCGGGTCGCCGTTGCTCGACGTGCTGAGGATCAGGTACTGGTTGTTGTTCTTGGCGTTCAGCATGCACTGCAACGCCTGCGCGTTCGCCCGCCGCGGGTTCAGCAGGAACCAGGGGGGGAGCCCGGTCGCCAGCGCGCGCAGGCCGATGTAGCCGCTGCCGAACAGCCCGGCGAGGAGAGTCTCTCGTCGTGAGATTGGCTTGGTCATGGGCGGCTCTCCTTTAAAGCCCGATCCCGAGGGCAGTGGGGGATTCGCAGGCCAGCACGAAGGTCGAGCGGACGGCCGTGGTCTGCGACGAGGCCGTCGACCCGCCGCCTCCCGGCCCGCCGCCGGTGGTGGTCTTGGTGCTGGCGGCTGCCGCGCAGTGCATCTCGAGGATCGACAGCGCGTCGCCGTGAGCGGCGTCGTTGGGGTCCAGCCCCATCACCTGCTCGACGAACTTGGTCAGCAGGCCGTCGCCGTTGCTGCAGGACGAGGAGCTGCTGGTGAACGGCGCGCCGGTCGCGTCGATCGCCTGGTTGGCGAGGTTCTCGCACAGCTCCTCGGTGGCGGCCCGGTAGAACATGTCCGGGTACGCCGGCGTGACCGGCGTCTGCGAGCCGCGGCTGAAAGCGTCCTGCGCCACGCTGCCGGCGATGGTCACCGTGGTGTTCTGGGCCGACGTCGGAATCGCGGCGCCCAGCGCGCACACATCCGCCAGGTTCAACCTGGCGGACAGCGCCGCGCACAGGTGGGTCTGACGAGAGATGCTGATCGGCACCGTCTCGTTGCCGGCCGAGTCGGCCGGGAACGTCGAGGTCGCGGCCGCGCCGGTCATGAGCGCGGAAGAGAACAGCTCCTTCACCAGGGCCGGGAAGTTGTAGTTGCTGCCGACGAAGTCCTTCACGATCCCGCGGAACACCGGGTCGTCGTTCGAGCAAGCCTGCGAGTTGGCCCAGAAGCAGAGCTGCTGGGCCACGTTGATCGCGAACATCGGCAGCGGGCTCTGCGAGTCCTGATCGGTGACCTTCAGCAGGAGCGGCCCCAGGTCGGCCATCGACGTTCCCGACGAGGGGCTGGCCCAGTTCACGTCGGCGAACGTGAAGGCCGCCAGCAACGGCGACGCCGGCCGCGGGTTCGGCTGCGATCCGGTGAACGGGTTCGCGACGAAGTCGTTGCGATCGTTGAAGTCGTACTGGTTGGCGAAGAAGAGACGCATCGGATCCAGGCTCTTGTGGCAGCCGTAGCACTCGCCCGAGGTGGTGGTGTGCGAGGACGCGAGCCCCACCTCGCTGAGCGGGGTGAGATCGTTGTCGCTGGTGAAGGACGCCCCCAGCGAGGCCAGCAGGGTCTGGTTCATCGTCACCCGGTGCTGGTTGCTGTCGTTGGTGTTCCACAGGGCCAGAAAGGCCGGCGTCGTGTAGAAGCCGACGCGCGGCATCGACAGCTTGATGGAGTTGGTCTTCTCCAGGCTGGGCAGATCGTAAGGCTGGATGTAGCTGTCCCCCGACTGCTTCGGGACGATGGTGACCCAGCGCCAGTCGGACACGTCCGCGTCGGTCATGTACGGCTTCGA
>Ga0335083_10000990_pt1 | contig 40295 bp, 33 predicted proteins | sample Lox_Sample_42_FD_206716 | JGI IMG/M metagenome (GOLD analysis project Ga0335083, IMG submission 206716) | Soil microbial communities from Loxahatchee National Wildlife Refuge, Florida, United States - Lox_Sample_4.2 | ecosystem: Environmental > Terrestrial > Soil > Wetlands | place: USA...
AGCACAGCCAAGCGGAGCTCAATCGGGTCGCACAGCGGCTCAACCAGAGACCTCGTGAGACCTTGGGTTTTCAAACCCCGGCAGCTACACTTCGCGCAAGTGTTGCGTCGATCCTTTGAGTCCGCACTGTATTCTGTTCACACTCGATTCCCCAGGTCAATCGCATCCGCTCGCAAAATATTCTGCGATGAGTAGGGATGCGTTCATGCCCGGTTCACTATTCGACGGCCTCGGCCATAGAAAGTATCTCGTTGCGAGCGAGAGGCTAGCGTTCGTCACCTCTTCTCTGTGCGAAGATGATCTTGTAGCCAGCTTTTGTCTCACGCTCGCGGTCACCGGGGCGCGGATTTCGGAAGTGCTCGCAGTAACGCCAGATCGCGTTGATGCCGCCAACGCGTCAATCGTCTTCGAAACGCTTAAGCAACGCGAGCGCGGCGTATTTCGTGCTCTTCCAGTGCCGATCTGGCTGTTGCAAGTGATTGGACGGATTCCCACTGAGACCGGAAGTCGGATTTGGCCGTGGGGCAGAACTACGGGATGGAAGATTGTCAAATCGGTGATGCGAAAGGCAGGAGTTACCGGACACCTATGTTTGTCTAAGGCCCTCCGTCATACATTGGGCGTTGAGGCAGGCCAAAACGGGATTCTTCTCAACATTGTTAAACGCTGGCTGGGTCACGCTCGCATTGAGACCACTGCAATCTACGCAAGCGCAATAGGCGACGAAGAACGCAACTTAGTTCGACGAACATGGAGTTCGCTCGAACTCGCAATCCCGGAATGGAGATCGGGTCCGATTGCCGATCCTAGTCTCACGAGACCAACTCCGAACCCTTAATAGCCTTCTACCGCTGGGCGCCAAACAACTTCATGTAGGTCAGCCTGCCAATGAGGCCGTCCGGTGCGCTTCCAATGGTGAGTTGAAATTCTTCTAAGGCCCTGCTAGTCGCCACGTCATATTTTCCGTTGATATCGCCTTTGTAGAATCCCTTATCTTTTAGTGCGACTTGTAAGTCCTGTACCGTTTTGTGGTTGGCCGTGAGAACACTTGTTGCGGCGGTGGCCTGAGACAACAGGCGAACCGATTCAATCTCCTTATCGAGAAACGCAATCTGTTGCTCCACCGAACTTCGTCTCTGCTCAATCTCTGCTTCCAGTCCGTGGACTTTCGAATCAAAGAGCGCGATCTTTTTATTCGTGTCAGATAGCTGCGAAAATTTGGTCTCAGCCGTTGCAACTATCGCGTCCGCTCGATCTGACACGGCTCGAATATCTTGCACTTTTTGAAAACCAAATACCGACAATATGATCAACATGAGAGCTATGGGCGCCGCTACAAAAAATGCAAATATCTTGGCCCAGTCAATTAGTCGTTCAGTTACCGTCGAGGCTAAGTCGATTGCGAGCAAATCCTTATCCATGAATTTTGCTGAGACCGATTTTTCAATGATCGCCTCAACTTCCGCATCATGGGAATTATCGGACCTATCTGCGCCGCCATCCGTCGTTAGTGCGCTAATGGCGCCTACGAATTGTTCGTAAGAAACCAAATTTGCGATCGCCCTGGTTGTTAGTTGATCTCTTTCTCCGTGATGGTAAGCCCAGTAAATACGATTCAGCGACGAAAGTTGATCGGACGACAACTTGAGAGCCTGGGATTGGATAAGCAACGACCGAAGTAGGTCGCGCGCAATACGTTCTGAATCGCGATTTTTCATGCGTCGAGTCCCCAATAGCAGTGCTTCAGATGATGTATTGCGCGGGTTTCCTCAATCCAAGTCTCCAATGTGGCGTATTAGCATTTGCGCCGTTCATCGACCAGCGTGGCCGCTAGCCTCGGGTCGCCGATGAACAGGATGCGATATGGTTCAGATGTACGTTTGCCGGGCACTTTTAGGAGCCTGGCGGAGGGATTAGAGCCGAGTTCGAAGGGTGGTTGGACCTTGCAAGGATCTCAGTGCACGCGAGTGGCGTGAACGGAATACAGCGAATTGTTCACAGGAAGACGGCCGATGGGCTGCCGCCCCTTCGCCCTACCGCGTCCCCGCCTGAAGCTGTTTCATAAAGCTTTGCAGCGTGTCGACGCTGGCGATCTCGGCGGCGGCTTCGCGGAAGGCGGTGCCGTGGGCGTCGATGGGGGCGGTGACGGCGGCGAAGGCGGCGGCATCGGGCGTGCCCGCCATCGCGGTCGCGAAATGCGCGCGCAGGCGCTCCAGGCCGGTCTCGTCGCCAGCGAGCGAGAAGGCGACGGCGGCGCGCAGCACTTCGTGGCGCTCGTCTACCGCGAGCGGCGCTGGCGCGTTCCAGCGATTGCCGAGCTCGTCTTCGGCGCTGGCGCCGGCAAGCTGCCATTGCCCGCTCTGCCAATAGATGTCGGCGCGCAGCCGCGCGGTGTCGGGCTGCTTGTCCACCGAGATGAGATCGAGCGCGTCGTCGGGGCGCTTCAGCGCGGCCAGCGCGCGGGCCTCGAGCAGCAATCGCTTGTGGCCGACGTCGTCGGGCAGGGTCGCGATCTGCGTCGCGCGCAAAGTGTCGAGCGCGTCCTGCGGCTTGGCGTCCATCAGATAGATGCCGGCGAGCGTGGTGGCCACCTGCGCGCGCGCCACGCCGTCCAAGCGCTTGTCGACCTGGTATTTGAGCAGGTCGGCCGCGGGCCCGAGCAGATCGACCGCGACCAGGCGGTTGGCCATGCGCCGGATCATCTCGTCACCGTCGGCGCCGATGGGGGTGAGATCGATGTTGTCGTAGAACAGCGACAGCGCCTCGACCGGCGGCATCTTGTCGGCCTTGCCGTGCAGGAACAGGTCGACGAACGCCGCGCGCATGTCGTCCTCGGCCTTACGCGCGCTCTCGTCGCCGGGAAACGAACGGGCGGCGATGCGCAGCGTGTGCAGCCCCTCGCGCCAGCGCTGCGCGGCGAAATAGAGCGAACTCAGCTTGCGCAAGGTGGCCAGTTCGAGCGAATCGCCGCGCCAGCGAAAACGCAGGTTCTCCAGAACATCGATCGCTTTTGCACGCGAGATCGCTCCGCTCGCCAATCGCGATCGCAATTCGGCATAGATCGCTTCCGCGGCCGCATGCTCGTTGCCGCTTGCTTCCACGGCCGCGAACAGAACGCGGGCCTCCCGTTCACGGTGCTCCTGCGCAAGCAGCCGCGCGCGCAACAATTGCGCTTGCGTCATCAGATCGTTCGGCAATCCGGGCGGCAGGCGCGCCAGCGCCGCATCCGCCAGTTCGAGGCGATTGCGCGCCAGGCCTGCCCGCGCGGCCGCTAGCCTTGCGCGTCCTTGCCATTCAACCGGATAGCGGCGCAGCACCGCCGTGGCGAGGTCGAGATCGGCCCGCGCCGTGTCCCAATCCTCCAACTCGACTGCGATCAACCCCCGCCACAGCGCGGCATGCGGATCGCTGTCGAACGCGGCCCCGGCGATTTCGTTATGTGCATCGCCATAGCGGCCCATCTCGTAATCGGCCACGGCGCGCATGACACGGACGCTCTTGTCGCCCTGCAGCGCGGGATCGGCGGCCTGCATCAAGGTCAGCATCCCCAGCGCCTCGGCCGCGAAATCGTTCGCGAGATAGAAACGCGCCAGCGCCAATCGCGCCGGGTTCGCTTTTCCGGCGTTTTGACGTGCGACGTTCGCGCGCAGCTTCCGTTCGGTGTCGAGGAAGCTCGCCGTCCCGCGGCGCCACGCCGCAAAGTCGATGAAGCTCGCACCGCTGTTTGCCCGCGCGAGCGGAGAGGCGGCGGCCGTCTGCATCGTCAGCGACAGCCCGCCGTTGCGCGCGATGGTGACGCGCGTGTTGTCCACGCTGACGTCCAGACTGTCGCAATAGGGCAGAACGACGAGGCCGGAAGCGGTCTGAAGCGCCCGGAACTCCACATAGGAATGGTCCTCGGCCATCGCCTGTCCGGCTGCCGCAGGAACGACGGTGAGGGTGTCGCCGGCGACCGGATCGAGAAGCGTGACGACGCGGCGCGCACCGGCCAGCAACGTCGTCATCGTGGCATGGGCGTCGTCGTCGCCGTTGCGCGAGAAATTGATTGCGCTGGCATTGGCGTCCACGCTGGGCGCGATCACGACCTTGAGGTCTGAGCCGTCGGCGAAGGCTGCGATCTGTTCCGGCTTGGCAAGGCCGATGCGCAAAATGCTGAGGCCATTGCCGCTCGCGGCCTCCATGGTCTGCGGAAAGTCTCCGAGTTCCGTCTTGAGGCGCACCGCATCGAGCGGCGCGGCAGTGGCAAGCACGATCCAGGCGGTGTCGCCGCGAATGAATACGGCCGAGCCCAGCCTCGCCGCTCCCGCGAAACGCAGAACCGCACTGTCGCGCACGACCTTGCCGTCGGCCGAAAGATTTTGCGGGACCGCCGCATCCGACGCCGCCGCGGGTGCAGGCGCTGGGGCCGCCGGCTGTTGCTGTGCAACTGCCGCCGGCGCTGGCTGCGTGGGCAGAGCAGGCGTCTGAGCAGCAGCCACCGGCTTGCCGGCAAGCTTGGCTGCCGCAGCCGGAATCGCTTGCGCCTGGGGCATCGCGTTCGCCGATTGCGCGGGTGTAAGCGGCGTCGCCTTCACTTTGGCGCCGCCCGGCGGTGTATAGGCATCGGCATCAGCATCGGTCTTGGGCGCGAGCACGTCCAGCACGACGCGCGGCCCGTCGCGGAAATCGTGATAGGCTGAGGCCTGGTCGGTCTCGAATTCCACCACGATCCCGTCGCCGTCGATGCGCCACGCAGCATTTTTCACCCAGGGCGGCGACAGGCGCTCGAGCAGCGTGAAGTCCGGCCGAGCCAAAGCGGCGAAGCGGACGCCGAGTTTTCCGGCGCCGGGAAACACGGAATAGGCGACGGTCTTCGGCCAGTCGAAGACCAGCCGCGTGAAGTGCTGATACGCCCCCACGCGGAGTTTGACAGGGGCCAGCGATGCCGGATCGACCGGCGCCTTGGCTTTGCTTTTCGGCTGAGGCAGATCGGGTGGTGTGCCGGCGTAGGCCACCGGCACAAGATCGATCGCCAGCTTGTCTGCCGCCGCGCTTTGATGCACGCGCAGCCGCTGCGCCAGCGCCAGGTGATAGCGCTTGCCGTCGGCATCGGCGCGCGCGCTGGTGACGAAGGCCGCAAGGCCCTGTTTCAGCGCAGAAGGATCGAGTGCGACCTTGCGGTCGAAGGCGATGGTGAGCGCACCGCCGTCGATATCCGTCGTCGCATGCGCCGCGGGATCGAGCGTGAAGGTGAGGCGGGCGAAGCCGGCCTCGACGGTCGCGCCGACATTGTCGGCTCGCGTCGTGAGCGGCACGAGCGCCAGCGCAAGCGCAATGGCGCCGGAACATGCGCGCGATCGGCCCTTGCTAGCCATGTTTCTCGGTTGCGGGTTGCGCCGCGGCAGGTGCGGGTTGCGCCGCCAGGGGCTGGGGCGCCGGCGTTTGGGTCTGCGCAGCGGCCGGCGTAGCGGTACTGCCCGCCGGCGGCGTCTGTGCGGGCGTTCCGGCCTGCGCAATGCTCTGCGAAGGCGCCGCGGCAGGCGTCTGTGCCGCGTTGTCGGTCACGGTTTTCGGCAGGTCGAGCCGCGAGGCGAGCTTCACCGTCAGTTTCTGCGCCGCGCTCGGGCTCATGGCGGCGAGCACGGGCGCCAGCGCATCCGATTTCATCTTCTGCGCCACGGGGATCAGAACGTCGTCGTTCAGCCCTTCGAAGATGCGCGCCGCATCTTTAGGCTTCATCGAAGAATACGTCTTCACCAGCGACGCGATCTGTTTGTCGGCTTCCGCATCGCGCTGGCCGAGCAGCGTCGCGATCTGCGCCTGGAGTTGTTTCAACAACGCGATCTTGTCGTCGACGCGTTTCTCCGTCGCCGCGAGCAGGTTTTCGCGCATGTCGAGATCGCGTTTGCGCCCATCGAGCTCGGCGCGGCGTCTGGCAAGATTGGAAAGCACATCGACCTCCGCGGCGCTTGAGGTCGGCGTCTCTTCATCGGCCGCATCGGCGGCGGACGGCGCAGGAATTGTCGAGGCTGCGGCGGGAGACGCATCGCTTGCGCTCTGTGCATTGGCTTCGTGGACGAGGCCGGTGGCCTTGAGCGCCAGAAGCGTGGCGCTGAGCACCATGACGGCGGGGAGGAGTCGGAAGATTTTCATCGTGCGGCCCTGAGCGCGTCCAACCGCCCCATGACGCTGCCCGAAGGCAAGCCGGCAGTGGCGGAGCGCGGCACGGGTCTGGTCGAAACGCTGCGCTCCATGCGTTCGGCGATGCGCTCGCCGGAGGCCGTGAGCAGCGAAAGCTCGTCGATCGTCGTGCGCGCCTCGGTGAGTTTCGTGTCCAGACTCTCGCCCACCGTTTCCGCCGCCATTTCCAGCGCACGCAGCGATGCCCCGGCGCGCGCCAAAGAGGTGTTGAGTTCGCCGATGGCGGATTTGAGATGTTCCTGGCCTTCGCGCACGGTTTTGAGCCGGCGCTCCAGCACCGAGCAATAGACGAGCGTCGCCGCCAGCAGCAGGCTCAAGGCCAGTTCGACGCCAAGCGTGAGCGAGAATACCATCGCCGTCTCCTAAAGAGCCCGTGAGGCGTCGGTGCGTTCGATCGCCTCGTCGACCTTGATCGCGACCGAAGAGCCGACGCGGCCCATGCGGCCCTTGAGCAACGGCACGCCGCGGCAGCGCAATTCGATCTTGCTGTCGGGCGTGGCATTGAGCATCACCGTCTCGCCGACCTTCAGATTCATGATCCGGTTCAGTGGCATCACCTGCTCATCGAGGATCGCCTGGATGTCGATGGTCGTGGACCAAAGCTCTGTGGCGAGATGGCTCTCCCAGATCGAGTCTCGCCCGAACTTCTCGCCCATGAATTGCTGCAACAGCAGCTTGCGGATGGGTTCCAGCGTCGCATAGGGCAGGAGCAGCTCGGTTCGCCCGCCGCGGTCCTCCATGTCGATGCGCAGCTTGACCAGGATCGCGGCATTGGCCGGCCGCGCGATCGCGGCGAAGCGCGGATTGGTCTCGAGACGGTCGAGCGTAAAGTTCACCGGCGCCAAGGGCTCGAAAGCCTGGCACATGTCGCCCAGGATCACCTCGATCATGCGCTGGACCAGCGTGCGCTCGATAGTGGTGTAAGGCCGGCCCTCGATGCGCATGGCGGAGGAACCGCGCCGCCCGCCCAGAAGCACGTCGACGATCGAATAGATGAGGTTCGAATCGACGGTGAACAGGCCGTAATTGTCGAGCTGTTCCGCGCGGAACACCGCGAGGATCGCAGGCAGCGGGATCGAATTCAGATAGTCGCCGAAGCGGATGGAGGTGATGCTGTCCAGGCTCACCTCGACGTTGTCGGAGGTGAAATTGCGCAAGGATGTCGTCATCAGCCGCACCAGCCGGTCGAAGACGATCTCCAGCATCGGCAGGCGCTCGTAGGAGACCAGCGCGGAATTGATGATAGCGCGGACGCCGCTCTTGTCTGCGAGCTCGTCGCTGTTGACGTCGAAGCCCAGCAGCGAATCGATCTCTTCCTGATTCAAAATACGCTCGCCGACGCTGGGCGCGGCAGCCGCCGCCGGTGCTTCCGGCGCCTCTGCCGCAGCCGCTTCTTGCGCCGGAGGAACTTCCGTCTCATCGCTCATTGCACGATCATTTCCTTGAGCAGCACGTCGCGCACACGATAGGGCTGGGCGACGGCGTTGATACGGCGCAGAAGCTCTTCCTTCAGGCGCAGTACGCCGGCGGACCCCTTCAGATCGTCGATGCGCAGCTCGCGCAGATAGCCCTGAAACTGGTCGACGATGCGCGGCATCATGGCCGTGATCCCGGCTTTTTCCTCCGGACGGTCGAGTTCAAGCGAAGTGGAGAGCTTGAGATAGGCCGGCGTGCCGTCCGCGCTCTGGATGTTCACGATGAGGTCGGGCAAGTCGTAATAGGTGATCTCCGGTGGTGTCGCGGGCAGCGCGACTTCGTTCGCCGCGACGGTCGCGTCCGGTTTGGGCGCGCTGAAGACGAAAAAATAAAGTCCCGCGCCCCCGCCCAGCAGGAAGACAACGAGGCCTGCTGCCGCGACGATCAGGAGCTTCTTGTTGCCGAGCAGTTTCTTAACGATTCCTTGCTGGGGCTCTGCGGCCGCGGCCTCACCCTCGGCGCCTTCGCGCTGTTCGTTCTCGCTCTCTGTTTTGGGAGCTTCCTTCTTCTTCGCCATGCCCGCCTCGAAGCTTGCGGGCCGACCTTAGGCGCACGTGGTTAAGAAGCGGTTGCGGGCAGCCCTCAACCCGGCAAACTCTGCCGCTCCAGCCATCGGGCGCTTGCGGAAAGTGGCGGTAAAACAAGGTTTCCCGCATGGCATGGCGCCTGCACGGGCATGGCCTGCGGACCAGAAGGGATCCGAGGACCATGGACAGTTCAATGCTCGTCGCGCTGTCGCACCAGCTTGCGGCCTTCCGCTCGATGGATGTGATCGCGAACAACATCGCCAATGCGGAGACGCCAGGTTTCCGGCGCGAGGAACAGACGTTCCACGAATATGTCGAACAACTTCCGTTGGAAGATGGCCAAACGACGCCGCAGACGCTGACCTTCGTGCAGGACGGTGGCGTGGTGCGCGACATGCGCGAAGGCGCCTTGAAAGCGACGGGCTCGCCTTTCGATCTTGCGATTCACGGCAATGGTTTTTTCGTCGTGCAGACACCGAACGGCGAGCGCTACACCCGCAACGGCCATTTCACGCTCGATACTTCCGGACAGATCGTCGACGACAACGGCGATCCGCTGCAGGGCGACGGCGGCGCCGTCGCCGTCTCCGTCGACGATGGCGACATCCATATCGGCAAGGACGGCACCGTCTCCGGCAAGAAGGGTCAGATCGCCAAGCTGCGCGTCGCCGATTTCCCCGACGAAACCCAGCTCGTGAAGGAAGGCTCCAGCCTCTACTCCACGACTCAACAGCCGACGACAGCTTCGTCCGCGGAAATCCGCCAGGGCATGCTGGAGGAATCCAACGTCCAGCCCGTGATCGAGATTTCGCGCATGGTCGAAGTGATGCGTTCCTACCAATCGACCGCGACCCTCACCCAATCCCAGGAAGACCTCATGCGCCAGGCGATCGATCAGCTTGGCCAGATGCCGAGCAGCTAAGGAGAACCAGCATGCGAGCCCTGAGCATCGCCGCCACCGGAATGCTGGCGCAGCAGACCAATGTGGAAGTGATCGCGAACAACCTCGCGAACATGAACACGACCGCCTACAAGCAGCAGCGCGCCGAATTCCAGGATCTGCTCTATCAGAACGTCGAACAGGCCGGTTCGCAGACCTCCGACTCCGGCACACTGGTGCCCAGCGGCATCCAGCTGGGCGCCGGCGTGCGCACCGCCGCGGTCTACCGGATCAACAGCCAGGGCACGCTGACGCAGACGTCGAACCCTTACGACGTAGCGATCAACGGCGCGGGCTATTTCCACGTCCAGCTTCCCGACGGCACCGACGCCTATACGCGCAGCGGCAATTTCGCGCTGTCGCCGGAAGGCCAGATCGTCACCCAGGAAGGCTATGTGGTGGCGCCCGGCATCGCGATTCCGGCGAACGCGACAGCGGTCACGATCAACACGCAGGGCCAGGTCCAAGCAACAATCCCCGGCCAGACCGCCCCGCAGACCGTGGGACAGTTCGAGCTTACGCGCTTTCCCAACGAGGGCGGGCTCAATCTCTTGGGCGGCAATCTTCTGACCGAGACGCCCGCGTCGGGCTCGCCGCAAGCGGCGGTTCCGGGTTCTCCTGGCTACGGCACCATCCAGCAAGGCTTTCTCGAAGCGGCGAACGTCAACGCCGTGGAAGAGATGACCGCGCTGATCACGGCGCAGCGCGCCTATGAAATGAATTCGAAGGTCATCACCGCGGCCGATCAGATGCTGCAGGAGACCTCGCAACTGGCGGGACAGTAAGCCATGAAAGCGATCTTTCTCTTCTGCGTCGCGCTGGTGATGGCTTGGCCGGCCTTTGCCGACACCGGCGTGCGAATCGTGGTTCCGGCGCGCGACATCGCGCGCGGCGACACGATTTCCGAATCCGACCTGACCTATGTCTTCGAGCCCGCGTCAGACGTCATGCCGGGGGCGGCAACCAACATGTCTGCGCTGATCGGCATGCAGACGCGGCGCGTCCTGCGTGCGAACGAGACTGTACGCGTCGACGACGTGCGCAGGCCCATCCTGGTCACCAAGGGCTCGATAGTGACGATGGTCTTCGAGGCGCCGGGGGTGATTCTTACCGCCACGGGCAGGGCGATGAGCGAAGGCGGGCTGGGCGAAAGCGTGACCGTGCTCAATCCGGTGTCCTATCGCCAGATCACGGCCGTCGTCACCGGACAAGGAACGGTCAAGGCGCAGGCGGGGATCGGCGGCGCGCCGTCGCGCATGGCCAGCGCCAAATTCCTCGGTGGGAGTTCGTCACAATGAACATGCGATTTCTCAAGATTGCGGCCGGACTGGGGTCCGTCGCCGTGCTTTGCGGCTGTTCCGCGGTCGACCGCATCAGCCAAATCGACGGCGGGCCCAAGCTCGCCCCGATCAGCAACCCCACGCCGCAATTGCCGGCGTTGCCGATGCCTGCGCAGCCCACCGAACCGCGTGCGGCAAGCTCGCTCTGGCAGCCGGGCGCGCGCAGCTTTTTCCACGATCCGCGCGCCAGCCGCGTGGGCGACATCATCACGGTCAATGTTTCCGTCGCCGACGCCGCCAAACTCTCCAACACCACCAGCCGCGCGCGCACGAATTCGGAAGCCGCCAACATGGCGAACTTCTTCGGCCTGGAGAAGATGCTGCCCTCGACCATGGACCCGTCGAACCTCGTCAACATGGGGTCGAGCAACTCCAATGTCGGTGCCGGCTCGATCGACCGCTCGGAGAGTGTCAGCCTGACCTTGGCCGCCCTCGTCACGCAGGTGCTTCCCAACGGCAATCTGGTGATCGGCGGACATCAGCAGATGAAGGTCAACAGCGAGCTGCGCGATCTCACCGTCACGGGCATCGTGCGCACCGAGGACATCACCAGCGCCAACACGGTCGATCTCTCGCAGATCGCCGAAGCGCGCATCGCCTATGGCGGCAGCGGCACCATGAGCGACGTGCAAACGCCGCGCTATGGCAGTCAGCTTTTCGACATCTTGATGCCGTGGTAGGCGGAAGACAGAAGTCGGAATTCAGAAATCGGAAGTCAGAAACATCGTGCGCCGGCCGAATGGCCGGCGTGCCTCTTTTCTGATTTCTGGTTTCTGACTTCTACGATTGACGCGAAGCGTCAATCGTCCCGATAGACTTTCTCCCGCCTCTCATGCCGCTCCTGGGCTTCTAGCGACAGGGTGGCGATGGGGCGCGCATCAAGGCGCTTCAAGGAGATCGGATCGCCCGTCTCCTCGCAAAATCCGTAAGTGCCGTCTTCGAGGCGGCGCAGCGCGGAATCGATCTTGGCGATCAGCTTACGCTGACGGTCGCGGGTTCTCAGTTCGAGCTGGCGCTCGGCTTCGGTAGAGGCGCGGTCGGCGAGATCGGCATGCGGGACGGTCTCGGCCTGGAGGTTCTGGATCGTCTCGCGGCTCTCGCGCAGGATGTCTTCTTTCCAGCTGTTCAGCTTGCGCCGGAAATATTCGCGCTGCCGCTCATTCATGAAGGGTTCGGCTTCCGACGGCTTGTAGCCGGCCGGGAGGTGGATACCCATGCGCACTCCTCTTGGGGATGGCGAGCTTCGACGGGCGGGGGTTATAAGCCCCGCCCCGGTCGCGTCAACCGCCTTTTGGTGACAAGGCTAAGAAGGAAAGCCTTGCGCGGCGAGGCGCTTCGTCTTTGCGGTCCCGCGGCTCCAATCCACCAGCCCCGCCAACAGGGCCAGGACGCTATAGGCGAGCAAAGCGGTCTTGGCTTCATCCGCCGGGCTCGCGGGGGCGGGACCGAAAGCGGCATAGACCTCCACGGCTGCCATCGCGGCTGCGAACAGCCAGAGCCCGGCATCGCCCAAACGCGTTTTCGAGGGCGCCGCGCGCGCATAAATGGCCGCACCGCCGATCAGGAAGGCGAGCTCCAGCGGCATGCTGATCCACAGCCAGCGCCACAGCCCGAAGCCGACTTTCATCGTATCGCCGAACAGCGGCAGATCCGGGACATGCACCAGAAGATCGAGCAGCCAGTGCGAGAAGGCGGCCGCCGCGATCGCCGCGAAAGCGATGACGCGCTTCTCGCGCACGAAGACCGGTCCGAGCAATCCAAGCAGCACGGACAGCGCCAGCGCGCCGATCAGGCCGTGCGTATAGGGCATGTAATAGAGATCGAGGTCGCTTGCCTGCGTGAAGCCGGGCACGATGCGCACCTTCTCCACGCCCAGAAGCACCAAGGCCGACCACCAGAAGTCAAGCCACTGCACCGCCACGAACAAAATCCATAGCGGTACTTGCGGTGCGATGGGCTTGGCCGCGAAGGCAGGTCCATAATGGCCGATGAACATGAATTCCTCCGTCAAGCGCGGCCGATGCGGCCAAGATGGGTATCGCGAAATCCGGTTGCCTGTTTGAGGCCGTAGCCGAGCGCCCGGTCCAGTCCGATATGCGCAAGCCAGATGAGCGCGATCGCGAGCGCCAGCGGTTGCGCGATCACAAGCGCCGCGGCCGCAAGTAGCAGGGGAGCCAGCGTCGTGTGCGTTGCGTTGTAGCCCGCAGCACCGGCGCGCCGTCCGAACAGGTATAGTGCGATGGCGATGTCCGGCACGAGAAAGAGCTCGAGATAGAGCGCCAGTCCCGCCTGCCGCGCCGCATACAGCGCCGTCGCCGCCGCAAAAAGCGCGAGGCCTTCGAGCCTCAACAGCCTGCGCGTTCCGCCATCCTGTTCGTCCGTCCGTTCCATGCGGAAAGAGATAGCCGCGGACGCTTGCCATGAAAATTGCATATAATGGCTTATTCGATATACAATTTTGTATGGATAGTCGCATCGATTGGGACCTTTATCGCTCCCTGCTCGGCGTTCTCCGGCATGGCAGCCTGTCGGCGGCGGCGCGCGAGCTCGGCGTCACCCAGCCCACGCTCGGCCGTCATATCGACGCGCTGGAGCAGGCGCTGGGCAAGAAGCTTTTCGCCCGTTCGCGACACGGCCTCACTCCGACACGTGCAGCGCTCGCGCTCCTGCCGCACGCAGAGGCAATGGAAGCAGCCGTCCTTGCGCTTCACCGCGCAGGCTCCGGCGAAGAAGAAGCAGGAATCGTGCGCATCACCGCAAGCAATTTCATCGGTGGCCAGGTGCTGCCGGAAATTCTCGCCCGCTTGCGCGAACGCCATCCCGCGATAGCGCTCGAACTGGCGCTCAGCGACCGCAATCAGGATCTCTCCCGCCGCGATGCCGACATCGCGGTGCGCATGGTGCGGCCGACGCAGAAGGCGTTGATCGCGAAAAAGCTCGGCTCCGTACGGATCGGACTCTATGCGCACCGTCGCTATCTGGCGCGCCGCGGCGTTCCCCGCAGCGTGGAGGAACTGCCGGCGCACGATCTCATCGGCTTCGATCGCGACACGGCCTCTCTGCGGGCCTTGAACATGGGCTTCGCGATCGGGCGCGAGATCTTCGCCCTGCGCACCGACGACGCCGCGGCGCAGGTAAACGCGTTGCGCGCGGGGTTCGGCATCGGGGCCTGCCAAAGCGGCGTTGCCGCGCGCGATGGGGACCTCGTGCCTGTACTGGCCGAGGCGATCGTCTTCCGGCTGGAGATGTGGCTCGCGATGCACGAGAGCCTGAAGCAAAGCAACCCCGTGAGGCGCGTATTCGATCATCTGGCCGGCGCGCTCAAGGCATATGTTGCATCGGCCTGAGCAGTTCGGCGCTGGCCTTCGGGAGCCGCGGCGCTGGCGGCTCGGCACCCGGGCTCAGGCGGTTCGGAATGACGGCGGAAAAGGGTGGACAGCTGCCGCCGCCATGGCCTATATCCGCCCACCCTGCGTGGCTGGCCCGCGCAGACCGTCAATATCGCGGGGTGGAGCAGCCCGGTAGCTCGTCAGGCTCATAACCTGAAGGTCACAGGTTCAAATCCTGTCCCCGCAACCACAATGAGCGATTGAGCTGGACGAGACGCAAGTCTCGGCGAACTCAATCGCGCGAATTGCGGTCCCGCGAAAGCGGGAACCCAGAAGAGATGAGCAGCCCGTTCGGCGGCTGCCGCCGCCTCACTTGCTCTTGCCCATGGCTCAACCCGGCGCCCCGGCCACAGCGAATTTCTCAGCTTTGACCGGCGCTCGCCCGTGACATGCAGCCTTTGCATGCGTCGCGCAGCAGTCGTCCCAGGCTACGCTCTGCTCCACGGGAGTGGGGACAAATCCGATGTCTGGCCTGCGTCGCCGCGCGTGCGTTGCCGCCTGTTTGACCTTCGCCAATGCCGGCGCCGTTGCGGCCGGTACGCCCTCGGCAGACTTGACCCAAATCGTCGTTGCGCGCGCGGCCGTCGAGCGCGGCGACTGGAAGGCTGCGCTCGATCCTTTGGCCAAACTGGCCGCGCAGTCTCCCCTGAACGGAGAATTCCGCATCGATCTGGCGCGCGCGCATTATTACGCGAGCGATTTCGCGGCGGCCGAAGCCGACTACAAGATCGCCTTCGATCTCAAGGCGGTCGACCCGGCGATTGCCGCTTATGGTGTCGCCAAATGCGATGCGCGGCTCGGCCGCCGCGAGGAGTTGCTGAAATGGCTCGGCATCGCGCTGTCGCTTGGCTTGCGCCGGCTCGAGACCGCGCGTGCGGACGACGACTTCGCGGCGTATCGCAACGACCCGGATTTGCGCAGGCTCCTGGGCATGATCGATCCCAAGGCCGTATCGCGTGACGAAGGCTGGCGCGGGGATGTCCGGTTTCTCGCCGATTGGGTGGAGCGGAAATCGTTTCATCCGTTCAAGACCGCGACCGGCGACCGGTATGTTTCGGGCGCGCAGCTGACCGGCACGGCGTTCGAAGCGGAGGCCGCAAAGCTCCAGGCCGCCATCCCCAAGCTGAGCGATCGCGAGGTCGAACTCGCATTGTTCCGCCTGACCGCGTCGCTCGGTGACGGGCACACCGCGATCGAGGGCGCGCAACGCGTGGAATTCGCCATGACGTTTCCGCTCGGTTTCGCGGAGTTCGGCGATGACGTGTATGTCGTCTCGGCCGCGCCGCGATACGCGAACCTGGTCGGCGCGCGGCTTATCGGCATCGACGCGACGCCTGTGCGCGCGGCGTTGGCGAAGCTCGTGCCCTATATCGCGCACGACAACGCGATGTGGCTGAAGGCGATGGCGCCGCAGTTTCTGCGTCACGTGCCGTTCCTCCAGACGCTCGGCATCGCCAAGAACGACGCCGGCGCAGATCTTTCCGTCGTCAGCCGCGACGGGAAATCCCAGATCGTACATGTCGCCGCAGACGCGACCGAGCCCGACATCTGGAACAAGCTTCCCAAGCCTTACGGCTGGACATGGATCGGCGACAATTCGCAAGCGCTTTTTCAGCAAGGCAACGACAAAGCCTATTGGTGGCGTTGGGACGAACCGGACGGCCTGCTCTACGTCCAGTACAACCGCATCACGGACACGCAGGCGCAGACGCTCGCCGCGTTTGCCGGCGAGCTCGCTGCCGCCATCGCGCGCTATCCGGTGCGCAAGCTCGTCATCGACATGCGCAACAACAATGGCGGCGACACCTATCTGAACCAGTCGCTGCTCGGGGCGATTGCGGCAAACCCGAAGGTCGACCGCACGGGCGGTCTCTACGTCGTCATCGGGCGGCGGACTTTTTCCGCGGCGATGAACGCTGTCTCCTACTTCGGCCGCTTCACCAAGGCGATCTTCGTCGGCGAACCCACCGGCGGAAAACCCAACGCGCCCGGCGACGAAACACCGTTCGCGCTCCCCTACAGCGGCATCGTCGTCAACCTGTCGGACCGCTATTGGCAGGGCGGCTGGCCCGACGATTTCGCCGATTTCCGCGCGCCCGATATCTCCGCGCCGGAATCCTTCGCGGATTATGCCGCCGGCCGGGATACGGCACTGGAAACGATCCGCGCGCAGCCCGATATAGTCCGTTAGAGTCGTCAGCAGATCAGTCCTCGGGGGCCCCTTATGAAATTGTCGAAGACATGGGCGTCGATCGCGCTTGCACTCCTTTCTGGCCCTGTTTTGGCGCAGGCGCCGCGGCCCATGGTCGCCACGCCGCCCCAGAGCCACGAATTGACTGAGGCCGATCTCAGCGCCTGGCTCGACGGCATGATGCCCTTGGCGATCGGGCGCGGCGACATCGCCGGCGCCGTCGTCGTCGTGGTCAAGGACGGACGGGTGCTGGCGGCCAAGGGCTTTGGCGTCGCCGACGTGAAGAGCGGCAAGCCCGTCGATCCGGAGCGCACGCTGTTCCGGCCCGGCTCGATCTCCAAGCTCTTCACCTGGACCGCGGTGATGCAGCTGGTCGAGCAGAAGAAACTCGACCTCGACGCCGACGTGAATACCTATCTCGATTTCAAGATTCCGCAGACCTTCGGCAAGCCGGTCACCTTGCGCGATCTGATGACTCACCGCCCTGGGTTCGAGGAGACGATCAGACGCCTGTTCACCGAAGATCCGAAACGCATGATGAAACTCGGCCAGGGACTCAAAGCCTGGGTGCCGGACGAGATCTTCGCGCCAGGCTCCATGCCCGCCTATTCCAACTACGGCGCCGCGCTCGCGGGCTATATCGTCCAGCGCGTCTCGGGCGAGCGTTTCGAGGATTATGTCGCGGCCCACATCTTCGATCCGCTGGGCATGACGCAGGCGACCTTCCTGCAACCGCTGCCCAAGCGGCTCGCGGCGGATATGTCGCAGGGCTACGCCAAGGCGTCGGAAGAGCCGAATAAATTCGAATTGATCTGGATGTCGCCGGCCGGCGGGCTTTCGGCCAGCGGCGGCGCCATGGCGAAGTTCATGATCGCCTATCTGAACGGCGGCGGCGCACTGCTCAAGCCGCAAACCGTGCAGACGATGTGGAGCGAGATCTATCAGCGCGATCCGCGCATCCCCGGCATGGGGCTCGGGTTCTATCACGAAGACACCAACGGCCACATCGTCGTCGGCCATGGCGGCGACACGGTCGTCTTCCACAGCGACCTGCATCTGATTCCGGACGCGCATGTCGGACTGTTCTTCTCGCAGAACAGCACGGGAAAGGAGAATTCCGGCATCCGCGCGCCTCTCTTCCGCGCCTTCATGGACCGCTACTTCCCCGCGCCGCCGGCCAAGCCCGAGCCCACGCTCGCGAGCGCGAAGACGGACGGGGCGCTGGTCGCCGGTTCCTACGAAGCGAGCCGGCGCTCGGGAGACAATTTCTTCCGCATCGCCAACGACGATACCGATGTCACGCTGAACGACGACGGCACGCTTTCGGTCGCGAAGTTCCTGGCGCTCAACGGCCAGCCGCGCAGGTGGCGCGAGGTCAAGCCGTTCGTCTGGCGCGAAGTGGGCGGGCCGCACATTCTCGTCGCGGAGCGTAAGAACGGCGAGGTGAGCGAAATCGCAAGCGATCTCTATCCCCAGATCCTGGTCTTTTCGCGCGAGCCGTTCATCCATCAGGGCAGCTGGAACGTGCCGCTGCTTCTGGGCACGCTTGCGATGCTGGCGCTCACCGTCCTGTTCTGGCCGGTCAAGGCGGTGCTGCGCTGGCGCTATGGCAGTGCATTTCCCTATTCGGGCCGCGCCGCCACGATGTACCGGTTGACGCGAATGACGGCGCTGCTCGATCTCGTGTTCCTGGGCGGATTCCTGGGAGCGCTCGCCTATGGCAGCATCAATCTCGCGTTCTTCGACACGCCGAGCGACTGGATTTTCCGCGTGCTCGAGATCCTGGGCGTGATCGCCATCGCGGCGACCGTCATTCCGCTCTACGAGTTCAAGATCGCGCTGTCCGACAAGTCGCGGCCCTGGTGGACGAAGGTGACGGACGGATTGATCGCGCTGGCGGCGCTGGCGGTGGTATGGTTCGCGCTGAGCCTCGACTTCGTGAACTTCAACCTGAACTACTGAACAGAGCACCCATGCCCAAGATCGACGTGAAATCCGTGCCCGAGCGCCGCGGCTCCTCCTATCCGCCGCCGTTCGACGCGATCGCCAAGGACCGCGTCCGCCAAAGGCTGGGCGACGCGGCCGGCCTGACGCAGTTCGGCGTCAACCTGCTGCGGCTTCCGCCGGGTGCCGCATCAAGCCAGCGCCATTGGCATTCGAGCGAAGACGAATTCGTCTATGTCCTCTCCGGCGAACTGACGCTCGTCACCGGCAAGGGCGAGGATATCCTGCGTGCCGGCGATTGCGCGGGCTTTCCCAGGAACGACGGCGACGGACACCAGCTCATCAACAAGTCCTCAGTCATGGCGGTGTGTCTCGAAATCGGGACACGCAGCGGCGATGACGTCTGTCTTTATCCCGACATCGACATGAAGATCGACAAGCGGACTGGCGGCGGCTTCACGCGCAAGGACGGCACGCCTTACGGTTAACGGCAGCGCCTCGTCATTCTGCTGTCAATTCCGCCGGACTTCAAAATGCGCTAGCGTGCGCGCCATCGAGGGGCCGTCATGAAAACCGCGCTGCGCCTGTTGAGCCTCTTTCTGCTCGTCTGCGGACTCGTGCTCATGGGCGCCGACGTGATTACCTCGATGGACAAGGCGGGCGAGCCCTTCGTCCGCTCGCTCGCGCAGGTCTGGCACGCGCTTTCGCCGCAGAGCCTGGCGGATTTTCAAGCCTGGTCCACCGCGCAGGCGCCGTGGCTGCACAACAGCATCCAGACCCTGCTGACGCTCTGGGGCTGGGCGGTGGTTGGCGGACTGGGCGTGCTGCTCAGCTTCGTCGCCGGGCGAATTCCCGCGCGGCGTTGAGATCGAGCAAATTCGGGATCAAAGGGAATCGAAACACCCGTTCGGGCAAAGCTCCGCCGTCAACAGAGCAGCCGTTTTTCAAACACACAGGAACACGCAACCAGCGAGTCTGGATCGCTTTCCGATGCAAGGTCTTCGACGCTTTTGAATGAGCGTTTCGCGCATAGCTCCGCCGTCGACGGACTCGCGGTTTTTTGTACGGGCGCAGTTTTTCGTTCGAGGTTTGGAGCCTCGTTGTGGTCCTCTCGCAATTGTGGGGATTTAGGTGAAATGGGATTTCGACCGGGCAGGTTCAAGAGGCGTCACGAAAAAAATTTCGGCCGTGAAAATCGCGCTTAAGTCCTTGAAGAACAAGCTCGAACAAAAATGACGCCGGAAAATTTGTGCACTGCATATAGGCGCAAAAAAAATTTCGCGCCGCCTATTTGCGGTTCTCGCCCGGTACCCACAACACGTCGCGCTTGCCGTTGTCGTTGGCGACGCGCGCCGCGACGAAAAGGTGGTCCGAGAGCCGGTTGACATAGCGCAGCGCCGCGGGGTTGAGCGGCTCCCTCGCGCCCAGCTCCACCATCAGTCGTTCCGCGCGGCGCACCACGGTGCGCGCGACATGCAGATGGACGGCCGCCGCAGTCCCGCCCGGAAGCACGAAGGAATTGAGCGGCGCAAGGTTGGCGTTCATCGCGTCGATCTCGCGCTCCAGGCGCTCGACCTGCGCCTCAACGATCCGCAGGCGGCCTTCGGCGCGCTTGGCGGTCTCCGGCACGCAGAGATCGGCGCCAAGATCGAACAGGTCGTTCTGAATGCGCGCCAACATCGCATCGAGTTCGTCCGCCGTATGCAGCCGCGCCACGCCGATCGCGGCATTGGCCTCGTCCACCGTCCCGAACGCCTGGATTCGCAAGGCGCTCTTGGAGAGCCGCGTGCCGTCGCCCAGCGCGGTTTCGCCCTTGTCGCCGGTCTTGGTGTAGATGCGGTTCAGCGTGACCATGCCCGCTTATACCACAGGGTTGCGGGCCAACGCGCCGTGGCTATGATCCCGCCGCATTCCAGAAAGAGGGCGTTCATGCCTGTCGAGGCGCCGGAAGTCATCGAGGTCGACACCCACCGCGTCTCCTGCGACGGCGGCGGCGCGCTCGGCCATCCGCGCGTCTATCTCGAGATGGGCGACGAGAATTTCGTCGAATGTCCCTATTGCGACCGCCGTTTCGTGCTGCGCAAAAACGGGGCGCCGCACCATTGAGCCCGCTGAAAAAGGGCGACCACCTCTACCTGATCGACGGTTCGGGCTATCTCTTCCGCGCCTATCACGCGCTGCCGCCCTTGAGCCGCAAATCCGACGGGCTGCCGACCGGCGCGGTCTCGGGCTATTGCAACATGCTCTGGAAGCTGCTCGAGGATATGAAGGGCCCCGACCAGCCGAGTCATTTGGCCGTGATCTTCGACGCCGGCGCCGTGACGTTCCGCAACGCGATCTATAAGGACTACAAGGCCAACCGGCCGCCGCCGCCGGAGGACTTGATCCCGCAATTTCCGCTGGTGCGCGATGCGACGCGCGCCTTCAACGTCGCCTGCGTGGAACTGGCGAATTACGAGGCCGACGACCTGATCGCGACCTATGCGCGGCAGGCGCGGGAGAAGGGCGCGCGCGTCACCATCGTCTCCTCCGACAAGGACCTGATGCAGCTGGTCGAGGACGGCGTCGTCACCCTGCTCGACACCATGAAGAACCGAAGGCTGGGTTCTGCGGAGGTGATCGAGAAGTTCGGCGTGCCGCCCTCCAAGGTGGTGGAGGTCCAGGCGCTGGCCGGGGACTCGACCGACAACGTGCCCGGCGTGCGCGGTATCGGCGTCAAGACCGCGGCCGAACTGATCAACCAGTATGGCGATCTCGACACGCTGCTCAGACGCGCCAGCGAGATCAAGCAGCCCAAGCGCCGCGAGACCTTGATCGAAAACAGCGAGAACGCGCGCATTTCGCTCAAGCTCGTCACGCTCGATGCGCAAGTGCCGGTGAAGGAGTCGATCGACTCCTTTGCCGTGCGCGAGCCGGAAGCGGGGCCGCTGATCACGTTCCTGAAGCTGATGGAGTTCAATTCGCTGACCCGTCGCGCGGCGGCGCATTTCGGCATCGAGGACCCCGACGCGATCGCGCCCGACAGCACGGTGAAGCCGGTACCGCTCACGCCTGCGCCGTCAGTGCCCGTGTCCGCAAAAGCCGGCGCGCCCGGCGCGGTGATGGATCGCGGCGCCTTGATGAAGCCGATCGATCATGAAGCCTACGAGACCGTGACCACGCTTGCTCGCCTCAAGGAATGGATCGCGCGCGCACGCGATATCGGCCATGTTTGCGTCGATACCGAAACCACCTCGCTCGATCCGATGCAGGCCGCGCTCTGCGGCGTGTCGCTGGCGATGGCGCCGGGCGAGGCCTGTTACATTCCCTGCGGCCACCGCTCCGGCGGCGATCTCGTCACCTCCAGCCGCGACGCGATTGTGCAGTTCAAGGAAGACGAGCTGATCGCCGCGCTCAAGCCGCTGCTCGAAGACGACAGCGTTCTCAAGATCGGCCAGAACCTGAAATACGACTATCTGATCTTCCTGGTGCGCGGCGTGCGCATCGCGCCTTACGACGACACCATGCTGATGTCCTATGCGCTCGACGGCGGCTTGCACGGCCATGGCATGGACGAGTTGTCCGAGCTGCACCTCCAGCACAAGCCGATCCCCTTCGACAAGGTCGCGGGCAAGGGCAAGGACAAGATCGGTTTCGACAACGTGGCGATCAAGGAAGCCACACAATATTCGGCGGAAGACGCCGACGTCACCCTGCGGCTGGCGCTGCTGCTGAAACCGCGGCTGGCGGCGGAAGGTAAGCGAACGGTCTACGAGACGCTGGAGCGGCCGCTGGTCTCGGTGCTCGCCGATATGGAGTTCAACGGCATCGTCATCGATCCCGAATTGCTGCGTCGCCTCTCCAACGACTTCGCACAGATTCAGGCGAAGATGGAAAAGGACATCCACAAGCTCGCGGGCGAAACGTTCAACATCGGCTCGCCCAAGCAGCTCGGCGACATTCTGTTCGGAAAATTCTCGATGCCGGGCGGACGCAAGACCAAGACCGGCGCCTGGTCGACCGACGCCGACGTGCTCGAAGACCTGGCCGCGCAAGGACACGATATCGCCAAGAAGGTGCTCGACTGGCGCCAGCTCGCGAAGTTGCGCGGCACTTACACCGATGCGCTTCCCGGCTATGTGAACCCGAAGACGGGCCGTGTGCATACATCGTATGCCATGGCGTCTACGTCCACCGGCCGCCTCGCCTCGACCGATCCCAACTTGCAGAACATCCCGATCCGCACCGAGGAAGGCCGGCGCATCCGCCAAGCCTTCGTCGCGCCCAAGGGCGCCAAGCTGATCAGCGCCGATTACAGCCAGATCGAGCTTCGTTTGCTGGCGCACATCGCCGAGATTCCGCAGCTGAAAAAGGCCTTTGCCGAAAATCTCGATATTCACGCCATGACCGCCTCGGAGATTTTCGGCGTCCCGGTCAAGGGCATGCCTGCCGAAATCCGCCGCCGCGCCAAGGCGATCAATTTCGGCATCGTCTACGGCATCTCCGCCTTCGGCCTCGCCAACCAGCTCGGCATCGCGCGCGGCGAAGCCGACGACTACATCAAGAAATACTTCCAGCGTTTCCCGGGAATCCGCGACTACATGGAAGAGACCAAGCAGTTTGCGCGCGATCACGGCTATGTCGAGACCCTGTTCGGGCGGCGCGTGCATATCCGCGAGATCAAGTCGACCAATCCCAGCTTCCGCGGCGGAGCGGAGCGCGCGGCGATCAACGCGCCGATCCAGGGCACCGCCGCGGATGTCATCCGCCGCGCCATGATCCGGCTTCCCGGCGCGCTCGTCGAGAAGAAACTCGCGGCCAAGATGCTCTTGCAGGTCCATGACGAATTGGTGTTCGAGGCGCCGGATGCGCAGATCGACAAGACCTGCGCGCTGGTGAAGGGGGTGATGGAAAAGGCCTCGCTGCCCGCGATCCAGCTCAGCGTGCCGCTCACCGTCGAGGTCCGCGCCGCGGCGAACTGGGACGCGGCACACTAGGGCTCGCCTCGCGTAGCTTACTCCTTCAGCGTCATGGCCGGGCTTGTCCCGGCCACCCATACTCATGGTGTCGTGCCGGGGATATGGATGGCCGCCACGAGGGCGGCCATGACGATTTGGGGGAGTCGCTATTCTTCATACTCAAACTCCACCAGATACACTTTCTCCCCCGCGCCGTGCTTGGCGGTCTTGAGCAAGTCGACCACGCCGGCGAAACCGGAGCGCCGCGCGAGTTCCGGCGTGATGTCCGAGAATGCGATCTCGCGGATGCGGGTGACGAGGATGTGGCCGCGCTCCATTGGATAGCGGTTGCCGGCCTTGACGCGCGGGCTCTTCCAGATCCGCACGCTGCAAGTGATCTCGCCGCGCTCGATCGGCCCGCGCAGCCGCCTGGTGAACATCATGCCGCGATGATCGGCGCGCTTGCTTGGGCGCGCAAGCTCACGCCGCGATGGATTTCAGGCCCGTCTCGGCGCTGATGCCGGCCTTGCCGAGCAGGTCCATGAGCTCGCCGACCGCCGCCTGCGCGTCGCAGCGCGCCTGCGCCGTGTAGCCGGTGAGGAAGCCCGGCTTGGCAAGTTGTGCCAGCACGAGCTCGCGCGCCTTCGCGGCCAGGCGTCCCTCGGTCAGAACCTCGCCGGTGCAGAGCGTGAGCAGGGCGCGCGCGCGTTCGACCGGGCCGGCGGCATTGGCGATCAGCGTCTCCAGCACCTTGCTGCGCGCCTCGACCTCGCAGCCGAGCTTGTCGAGCAAGCACTCGATCTCGCGGCGCTGATCTTCCTGCAGGCCCGAACGGCGCACGCGCAATTGCAGCGCGGCGAGAGCCTTGAGCCGCGACAGCACCGGGACCTTCTGGTTCTGGAAATGACTCTCGAAGAACGGCGCGGTGATCAGCGGAACGATGAAGGTCGCGAGCTTGCGCTTGTTTTCGGCACCGACGATGTTCTCTTCGACGAACATCAGCCGGGAAAGCTTTTCTTCCGGCGACGCGGCGTCCGCGATGTGCTCGCCGAGCGTCTCGTGCGTGACCAGACGCTTCGAACGCAGCGTGACGGCCGCCACCAGGTCCTCATGGCTCAGATATTTGCCGATGCCGCGCACCAGCCGGTCGGCGATGCGGCGCAAGGTCTGGAATTCCTCGAACAGCGAGGCCGGCGCCAGGCGTTTCACGCTCTTGAACTCTGCCATCAGCCGCGCGGCGATGGCGGTGCGCGCTTCGGGCAGATCGTCCGCGGCGAAATGTTTGGTCAGCGCGATCAGCCCGGCGCGCTCGCCTTGCGGCTCGATGCCGAGGAACAGGTCGACCAGACTCGAAAGCTGGCCGCCGAAGTTCTCGCGCGGCCCGATCAATTCGTGCAGTGCGGCCGAGCCGCTCAGCACTTCGGCAACGATCGCGTCGATCGACGCCAGCAGCAGCGCCTTGCCGTCGCCGTCGGCACGCTCGATGACGGTGAGCAGCCGAACCAGCTTGTCGTCCCAACCCTTTGCTTCGCGCAGATACAGCGCCAGCGCGCCGTTGAGAAGGTAGCCGCCGTCCGGCTGGTTCGCGAGTTTCGCGGCGAGCGCATTGAAGCCCTCCGCCTCGATGCGCACGAACACGCCTTTGCGGCTGTCGCGATAAACCCGCTGCATCGCCTGGTTTGTGAGTTCCAGAAGACGCTTGACGATCTGTTGCACCGGCGTGGTGGTCGAAGCCGCCTGCGCCACCGCCACGCGCTGGATGGCGTGCTGCAGCACGGTGCCGGTGGCTTCGAACTTCTCCAGTGCGTCGGCGCGATGGCCCAGTTCCGTCACCGTCAGCTTGTTGCGCGCGAGATAGTCGCTCAGCAGGCGCGTGATCGTCGCGCGCGCATGATAGGAATAGAGATCGTCGGGTTTGAAACAGGGCAGGGCATTGGGCATGTCCTCCTGCGCCGGCAGGGTCTTGAACTGGTTGTGGCCGTCCTCGAAGATCTTCAGCGTGAGGTATTCGCCGCTGTCGTCGTTGAAGGTCTCCTTGACCACCTTGACGCCCGTGGCGCGGCCGTCGGCCATCAGCTCCCGCGCGAGGTCGAGCGCGCTGTCGCGCTCGCTGCGCACTTCGATCATGCGCCAGCCGCCCCTCGAGCCCTGACGGGCGAAGATTTCGTAGTGGATTTCCCGCGCCATGCCGCGACTATCGCAGCCGGCGCTTTAATTGCGCGTTAACCGCGGCTGCACAGAGCGCATGCGGGATCGGGCCGCAGCCGCACCTTGCGAAAGTTCGTGGCTAACGCATCGTAAATCAGCAGATGTCCGGCCAGGCTTTCGCCGATGCCCGCGATCTCCTTGATCACTTCCAACGCCTGCAAGGTGCCCATCACGCCGGCGGCCGCGCCCAGCACGCCGATCTCGGAGCAGGATGGTGCCGTTCCTGCCGCGGGCGGCTCGGGATAGAGACAGCGATAACAGGGAAAGGCGCCGCTTGGATCATGCGCCTTGAAGGTCGCGAGTTGCCCGTCGAATTCGGTCACCGCGGCGGAGACGAGCGTGCGGCCGGACCGGAAGCAGGTGTCGTTGACCAGGAAGCGCGTGGCGAAATTGTCCGACCCGTCCGCAATGATGTCGTAGCCGCCGATCAATCCCGCGGCGTTGATCTCATTGAGCCGTACGGCATGCGTCTCGACTACGACGTGCGGATTGAGCGCGCAGATCGTATCCGCCGCGGACTGCGTCTTGAGCCGGCCGGTATCGGCGCCGCGATGCGCGATCTGGCGCTGGAGATTGGAGAGACTGACGCGGTCATCGTCGACAATGCCGATGGTCCCGATCCCAGCTGCTGCGAGGTACAACAGCACAGGAGAGCCGAGGCCGCCGGCGCCGATCACCAGCACCCGCGCCGCCTTCAGCCGTGCCTGGCCCACGCCGCCCACCTCGCGCAGCACGATGTGGCGGGCGTAACGTTCCAGTTCGTCGTCGCTGAGGCGCATGGCTGAGCCTTAGCCCATTCGGGAAACGTTGTCGCTGCCATCCTAACCAATTGATAATGAAGCAATATCTGTCCGGGATTTGAACGCTTCCGGACATTGCCGCACAATGGCCGAGGCCCTATGGTGGCCCAAAACCGGGTCTCTTCGGGCCCCCACGGGAATGGTTATTCGATGACATCCAAGTCTGAAGCAGGCCGGCCCAGCGCCTTTGGGCTGGAGAACCAAGGCTTCCGCAATCTCAAAGCCGTGAACTGGAATCCGACCGCGGCCGAACTTTACGAGCAGGCTGTGGCGCGGGGCGAGGGCAAGGTCGCCCGCAACGGGCCTCTGGTCGTGCACACCGGCCAGCACACCGGCCGCTCGGCCTCCGACAAGTTCGTGGTGCGCGACGCCTCGACGGACAAGCATGTCTGGTGGGACAACAACAAGGCGATGACGCCGGCGCATTTCGATGCGTTGTTCCATGCCATGATGTCCTATGCCCAGGGCCGCGAGCTGTTCGTGCAGGATCTCTATGGCGGCGCCGATCGCGACCATCGCGTGCCGGTGCGCGTGGTCACCGAGTTCGCCTGGCATTCGCTCTTCATTCAGCACCTGCTGATCGAACCCTTGGCGGCGGAGCGCGAAGGCTTCGTGCCGGAATTCACCATCGTCGACCTCCCCGGCTTCCACGCCGATCCGAAGGTGCATGGCAGCGAGAGCGGCACGGTCATCGCGGTCAATTTTTCGAAGCGCCTCGTCTTGATCGGCGGCACCTCCTATGCCGGCGAGATGAAGAAATCCGTCTTCACGATTCTCAACTATCTGCTCCCGCCCAAGCGGGTGATGCCGATGCATTGCTCGGCCAATGTCGGCCATTCGCGCGACGCGGCGATCTTCTTCGGCCTCTCCGGCACGGGCAAGACCACGCTCTCCGCCGATGCCTCGCGCACGCTGGTGGGCGACGACGAGCACGGCTGGAGCGAGAACGGCGTCTTCAATTTCGAGGGCGGCTGCTACGCCAAGGTGATCCGCCTCTCGGCGGAAGCGGAGCCCGAGATTTACGAGACCACGCAGCGATTCGGCACCGTGCTCGAGAACGTGGTGATGGACGATAAGACTCGCGCGCTCGACCTCGACGACGCGCGCTATACCGAGAACACCCGTGCGGCCTATCCGATCGACTACATCCCGAACGCATCGAAGACGGGGACCGCGGGCCATCCCAAGAACGTCATCATGCTGACGGCGGACGCGTTCGGCGTGCTGCCGCCCATCGCCAAGCTCACGCCCAGCCAGGCGATGTATCACTTCCTCTCCGGCTTCACCGCGAAAGTCGCCGGCACCGAAAAGGGACTGGGCAACGAACCGCAGCCGACCTTCTCCACCTGCTTTGGCGCGCCGTTCATGCCCAGGCATCCCAGCGAATACGGAAATCTGCTGCGCGATCTGATCGCACAGCACGGCTCGGATTGCTGGCTGGTCAACACCGGCTGGACCGGCGGCGCCTTCGGCGTGGGCAAGCGCATGCCGATCAAGGCGACGCGCGCGCTGCTCGCCGCTGCGCTCGACGGCTCGCTCGCCAATGCCGAGATGCGCGTCGATCCCAATTTCGGCTTCCGCGTGCCGGTCTCGGTCGCCAATGTGGATGCGAAGATCCTCAATCCGCGCGACACATGGGCCGACAAGGGCGCCTACGACGCGCAGGCCGGGAAGCTCGTGCGCATGTTCCGCGACAACTTCAAGAAGTTCGAATCCCATGTCGGCCGCGACGTGCTCGAAGCGGCGCCGGTGATGGCCGAAGCCGCGGAGTAGGGCGGGCGTCGTTATGACAACAACAGAAGGGGTATTGGGCAAAATCTAGAAATCGAGGTGTATGCTCGTGCGCAAAACTCGATACGGCTCGGCCGTCTGGCCCTACATTTCGACATATTTTAGCGCCCCTTCGGTTCAGGACGCGGATGCGGCTACAACCGACCGGCAAATGGGAGCGATTCTCGGATTCCTGCTCGGGGTAATCCAACACGGAGACACCATATATGATATCGGCTGCGGAAATGGAATCCTGCTAAGTGCGCTCGCTGGCGCAAGGATTCAGCCTGCTACGACTGATTGGTCCTATGTCGGAGTCGATGGCGAGCATCGTCTCGCTGCCCTTCAGGCGACCGCTGCGGCCAAGAAATTTGCAAACCGGATTCGGCTTATAGACGGCAATCACCTTACGCCAGTCTGGCCACTATCGTCCGGCCGTCGAATTATTTTTCTGCGCAACGTTCTCCACGAACTGAGCATCTCGCAAACGGCCGAAATGTTCTGCGCGATCATGCGAAACTTTCGATTGGGAGATTTGCTCGTACTGCAAGATCTCGAGACTTTGCCTCAAGCGGAGCGGGGCAACACATGTTGGACTTCTCGCGGCCTAGCTCAGTGCCTGGAACGGCAGGGCTACGTCATTTCGCGAAACTGGCCGGGGACTTCCCCGGCCGGCGACCAATGGTTCAATATCGTCGCACAGCGGCACGTGATTCCGTCGCAATTTCTATCGATCGAAGAAATGCTCGCTCTCATCATGTGCGCGCGCTATCGCCAGTGGTACGCTTGGCGGCTGCAAATCAACAGAGAAGCAACGCAAAAGTCGGGGCGGCCCAATCATCAAAAATCGTTGGATCGTGACTTACAGTGGGCCGCACTTTCGCGCAACTTGCCTGTCCACAACCGGAAATACATTGAAATGCAGTTCAAAATCGAGACGCGGATTAGGCGGCGCCGACTCGATGAGAGTCCCCAACATTCGATGTTCCGATCGCCAAATCGCGCCAAGTTACCTTGGCTGGATCCACGTGCGTTGGAGTTTGTCGTGCTGCCGCGAGCTGCAGTGGGCACGTCGCTCAGCCCATGATCCGCGACAGCTCGAATGCTGCGCCTGCACGAGCACCTTAGCCGAGTCGAGCATTCCACCGACCATCGCGCCTATACACCCACACCCGCGCCGGCGGGAGATTGCGCCAGATCACGGCGGCCTTGCGGAGCGTTACGCCGTCCGGCGGTGGCAATGGCGGGCCGAAGCGGTAAGAGAACTGCACGAACGGCGCGCCCGGCGCGAGGCGCGAGAAGACGTCGCGCAGGACTTTGCTGCGCAGCTCATGCGGAAAATTGACCAGCGGCAAGCTCGACACGGCGGCGGCGAGCGGCGCCATGGGATGTGCCGCCAATGTCTTGTCGAGATCGAAGGCGTCGCCGCGGATCACGGTGACCTTCGGAAATCGCCGTTGCACCATGGCCGCGAATTCCGGGTCGTACTCGACGGCGACGATGCGCTCCGGCGCAATGCCGCGCGCGGTCAACGCTTGCGTGACCACGCCGGTACCGGGCCCCAGTTCAAGGATGGGTCCGGGCACGTTCGGATCGACCTGTGCCGCCATCGCGTTCGCGAGAACCGGCCCCGAAGGCACGATGGCCCCGACATGGCGCGGCCGCGTCAACAGCGCTTTCCAGAATCCCAGATGCTGAAGGGCGCTTTCCGTCATGGCGCTGCTTTCGAATGAATGTCAGGCCTTGTCGCCGCTGTTCCAGAATTCCTTGAGTTTGGCAAGGAAGCCTTCGGATTCGGGATGCGTGCCCTCGCCGCTCTCCTTCTCGAAGGCGCGCAGCAATTCCTTTTGCTTCTTATTGAGCTTGGTCGGCGTCTCGACAGCGACCTCGACATAGAGATCGCCGGTCATGCCGCCGCCGTGCAGCAAGGGCATGCCCTTGCCGCGCAGGCGGAACTGGCGGCCCGCCTGGGTGCCTTCCGGAATCGAGACCCTGGCGCGGCCGCCGTCCAATGTCGGCACTTCGATCGAACCGCCCAATGCCGCGGCAATGAATGAAATCGGCGCGCGGCAATAGAGATCGTGGCCGTCGCGCTGGAAGATCGCGTGCGGCTTCACACTCAGGAAGATGTAGAGATCGCCCGGCGGACCGCCGTTGAATCCGGCCTGGCCTTCGCCGGCTAGCCGGATGCGCGTGCCTTCTTCCACGCCGCGCGGAATGTCGACGCTGAGTGTGCGCTCCTTCTGCACATGTCCCGAGCCCCGGCATTGCTTGCAGGGGTTGCGGATGATGCGGCCCTGGCCGCGGCATTGCGGACAGGTGCGCTCGATGGTGAAGAAGCCTTGGGCGGCGCGCACCTTGCCGAGGCCGGAACAGGTCGGGCATTGCTCCGGCTTCGAACCGGCTTCGGCCCCCGAACCCTCGCAGGCTTCGCAAGCGACCGCGCTCGGCACCTTGATCTGCGCGCTGCGGCCGGCGAATGCTTCTTCGAGGCTGATCTCGAGATTGTAGCGCAGATCGCCGCCGCGGTTCTGGCGCCGGCGCTGGGCGCCGCCCATGCCGCCGCCGCCGAACAGGTCGTCGAAGATGTCGCTGAAGGTGCTCGCGAAATCGAACGGGTTGCCGTTGCGCGCGCCGCCTGCGCCCTGCTCGAAGGCGGCGTGGCCGAAGCGGTCATAGGCCGCGCGCTTCTGCTCGTCCTTGAGGATGTCGTAGGCTTCGTTGATTTCCTTGAACTTGACTTCCGCATCCCGATTGTCCGGATTGCGGTCGGGATGCAGTTCCATCGCCAGCTTGCGATAGGACGCCTTAATCTCGGTGATCGGCGCGCCCTTCTTGCAGCCCAGGACGTCGTAGTAATCGCGTTTCATGGCGTTCGTTCCGAACGCCGGAAATCGGAATTCAGAAATCGAAAATCAGAAACGCCAGTCCACATTGTCGCCCCTTGCATTCCGACTTCCGACTTCCGATTTCTGCCTTCTGATTTCCGATTACGCCGCGCCCTTCTTCTTGTCTTCGTCGACTTCGGAGAATTCCGCGTCGACGACGTTCTCGTCCTTCGGCGGCGCGCTCTCGGCGCCGGGTGCGGCGCCATCGCCGGCCTGCGCCTGCTGGGCCTTGTACATCGCCTCGCCCAGTTTCATCGAAGCCTGCGCCAAGGCCTGGGTCTTGGATTGGATGTCGTCGGGATCGTCGCCCTTGACGGCTTCCTTGAGCGCGGCGATCGCGTTCTCGATGCCGGTGCGTTCGGCCGCCTCGACCTTGTCGCCGTGTTCGGACAAAGCCTTCTCGGTGGAATGGATCAGCGCGTCGGCCTGGTTCTTGGCCTCCGCCTGCGCGCGGCGCTTCTTGTCTTCCGCCGCGTGACTTTCGGCTTCCTGCACCATCTTCTTGATGTCGGCGTCGGACAGACCTCCCGAAGCCTGGATGCGGATTTGTTGCTCCTTGTTGGTCGCCTTATCTTTCGCCGTGACGTTCACGATGCCGTTGGCGTCGATGTCGAAGGTGACTTCCACCTGCGGCACGCCGCGCGGCGCCGGCGGCAGGCCGACGAGGTCGAACTGGCCGAGCAGCTTGTTGTCCGCGGCCATCTCGCGTTCGCCCTGGAAGACGCGGATCGTCACTGCGGTCTGGTTGTCCTCCGCGGTCGAGAAGATCTGCGACTTCTTGGTCGGGATCGTGGTGTTGCGGTCGATCAGGCGCGTGAACACGCCGCCCAAGGTCTCGATGCCCAAGGACAGCGGCGTCACGTCGAGGAGCAGCACGTCCTTGACTTCGCCCTTGAGCACGCCCGCCTGGATCGCGGCGCCGATGGCCACGACTTCGTCGGGGTTGACGCCCTTGTGCGGCTCCTTGCCGAAGAGCTGCTTCACTGCTTCTTGCACTTTGGGCATGCGCGTCATGCCGCCGACCAGGATCACCTCGTCGATCTGGCTGGCGCTGACGCCCGCATCTTTCAGCGCCTGCTTCACCGGCGCCACGGTCTTCTGGATCAGGTCGTCGACCAGAGCTTCCAGCTTGGCGCGGGTGATCTTGATGGTGAGATGCTTCGGACCCGACGCGTCGGCGGTGATGAAGGGAAGGTTCACTTCCGTCTGCATCGCGCTCGACAACTCGATCTTGGCCTTCTCGGCCGCGTCCTTCAGGCGCTGCAAAGCCAGACGGTCGGCGCGCAGGTCGATGCCGTTCTCTTTCTTGAATTCGTCGGCCAGGTAATTGACCAAGCGCAGGTCGAAGTCCTCGCCGCCCAGGAAAGTGTCGCCGTTGGTCGACTTCACCTCGAAGACGCCGTCGCCGATCTCGAGCACCGAGATGTCGAACGTGCCGCCGCCCAGGTCATAGACCGCGATGGTCTGGCCGGCGCCCTTCTTGTCCATGCCGTAGGCAAGCGCGGCCGCGGTCGGCTCGTTGATGATGCGCAGGACTTCGAGGCCCGCGATCTTGCCCGCATCCTTGGTGGCTTGGCGCTGGGCGTCGTTGAAATAGGCCGGGACGGTGATCACGGCCTGCGTGACCTTTTCGCCCAGATGCGCCTCGGCGGTCTCCTTCATCTTCTGCAGGATGAAGGCGGAGATCTCGGACGGCGCGTATTTCTTGCCGTCGCGGCCCGCGACCCAGGCGTCGCCATTGTCCGCCTTCACGATCTTGTAGGGGACCATCTCCATGTCCTTCTTGGACATGGGGTCGTCGTAGCGCCGTCCGATCAGGCGCTTGATCGCGAAGAAGGTGTATTCGGGGTTGGTGACGGCCTGCCGCTTGGCGGGCTGGCCGATCAGACGTTCGCCGTCCTGGCTGAAGGCGACGATGGAGGGCGTGGTGCGCGCGCCTTCCGCATTCTCGATGACTTTGGGGGCCGAGCCCTCCATGACGGCGACGCAGGAATTGGTCGTGCCCAGGTCGATTCCGATAACTTTGGCCATTGGTGTCCTCTCTCCTGGCGATGGGGTCCTGGCCCTTCGACAAGGCGCCTTCCGGCCCATCCCATTGAACGAATTGGCAAAACCGGCGCAGAGCCAAAGCCCATGCCGGTCTCAGGGGGTATATAGGGAGGGGGCGGGAGCGGCGCAAGGGCAAGGCCACCGGCTTGACTTTTCCGCAGCCAAAACTACGTAGTGTTTCTATACCGCCTGTCCGAGGGTCGCCGGCGTTGCCGGGAACTGCGATGTGTGCAGACCTCGCTGATGAGGCCCAGAAGGGCCGAAACAGGCTAGTTTTAGCCGAGCCGTTTCGCAACGTACACCGAGATCGCCACAAGCGGTCCGAACGCCATTGTTGCGTAAAACCAGTATTCAACGACGCCTTCGAACATGCAGAAAGCGGCCGTTCGCAGGCGCGACGAAGTTGAAAGATTGAAGCTGGCATCATTCTGCAGTTGGAATTGATGGTAGTCGATCGCCTTTCGGCCGACACGAGCGTTGCGAAGGATTTGGTTGTACTCATCGCGAAACTGCATTTCGTCGCCTATCGCACGATTCTGCAGAAAAGCCTCGTAGCGATTGTATAAGTCCTCCAGTTTATGCGCCGTCTGAAACGCGTATTCGGCGTTGAGTGGATACTCCCTTGAGTTCTCAAGCAGTGTCACAATGATGATGAGAACCGAAAGAACGATCGATACACTCGATAGAGCGATCTCATCAAACCTCGGCATATCCGAAGCGAATATCAGTGCGATCATTGAAAGGATGAATACATAAAACGACAGAATCGTGATTGCTACAACCGAGTATTGGCCCTTACGTCTTAGGCGGTCCGAAGTGACGAAGAGGCAACCGCGTGTCACCCAAATTCGAAATTGAAGTGTGCCACCAAGTGGGATGGGTTCGGTCATAGCAGCAAGGTGGTCGAGATTTCTTAAGGTTGATATTCAAATACAATAACGCATTTCGGGAAGCAACTAAATGGTTTGCGCCGCGTGATCCGCCAGCACGTCGGCGATGCAGGCGCTGACTTTCTTGGCGGTTGGGATATCCAGGAATTCGTTGGGGCCGTGGGCATTGGAATGCGGGCCGAGCACGCCCGTGACGACGAACTGGGTGGCCGGATAGCGCTTGCCCAGCATCGCCATGAAGGGGATCGAGCCGCCTTCGCCCATGAAAGCGACGGACTTGCCGAAATGCGTGTTCGACGCGCGCTCGAGCGACTGCGCGAGCCAGGGCGCGAGCGCCGGCGCGTTCCAACCGGATTGTCCTTCTTCGGCGTCGAACTCCACGGATGCGCCATAAGGCGGATCGGATTCGAGCGCGCGCTTGACCGCGTCGGTCGCGCGCGCGGCATCGCAGGTGGGCGGCGTGCGCATCGAAAGCTTCAAGGTCGTGTAAGGCAACAGGACGTTGCCGGCATTGGCAGGTTCCGGGTAGCCGTCCGCGCCGGTCACCGCGAGCGCGGGGCGCCAGGTGCGGTTCAGGATCATTTCGGTGACATCCGTCGCCATGGGCTTGGTCGCGCCGCTGAACGGAAGCTTGGTGTAGACCTCGTCGCCCAGGATCTTCGCCGCCTGCCGCGCCTGCTCCAGGCGGTCGGCCGGGATCTGCACGAAAAACGCGTCCAGCTTCATCTGGCCGCTGGCTTCGTCCTCGATGCGCGACAGCAGCCCGCGCGCGATGCGGAAGGAGGAGGGCACGATGCCGCTGGCGTCGCCGGAATGCACGCCTTCGTCGAGCACGCGCACGGTCAGATTGCCCATGGCGATGCCGCGCAGCGACGTCGTGAGCCAGAGCTGATCGTAATTGCCGCAACCGGAATCCAGGCACACGACCAGCGACGGCGTGCCGATGCGCGCGCTCAGATGGTCGATGTAGAAGGGCAGATCGTAACTGCCCGATTCCTCGCACGCTTCGATCACGATCACGCAGCGCGCGTGTGCGCGGCCCTGCTCCTTCAGCGCCAGCAGCGCGGAGAGCGCTGCGAACATCGCATAGCCATCGTCGGCGCCGCCGCGGCCGTAGAGCCGGCCGTCCTTCATCACCGGCGTCCAGGGTCCCGTGCCCTCTGCCCAGCCTTTCATCTCCGGCTGCTTGTCGAGATGGCCGTAGAGCAGCACCGTGTCTTTGCCGTTGCCCGGAACCTCGATGAAGATCAGCGGCGTGCGGTCCTTCAGCCGCACAACCTCCAGCGTCGAACCGGCAAGCTGTTTCAGCTTGTCGCGCGCCCAGCCCTCGAACAGCGCCACCGCCTTGTCCATATGCCCATGCGCCACCCATTCGGAATCGAAGGCCGGCGACTTGTTGGGAATGCGGATGTAATCGGTGAGGGTGGGGACGATGTCGCGATCCCAGAGGTGTTCGATGAAAGAGGGCATTTGCAGCTCCAATGAGGGGCGGGAGTGTGCCGCCGCGCGGCCCTGCTGTCGACTCGCCGGCTACAGCGCCGCAACCAGGGCGGCGTTGTAGATCTCGCTCATCTTGGCGCCCAGGGGCGCGATCTGGACGGACTTCTCCAGCCCGATCAGCAGCGGTCCCATCATGGTCACGCCGCCGAGCTGGGCCAGAAGCTTGGTCGAGATCGAGGCCGAATGGATCGCCGGCATGATCAGCACATTGGCCGTATCGGTCAGCCGGCAGAAGGGATAGAGCGCCATCTTGGCGCGGTCGAGCGCGACATCCGCGGCGATCTCGCCGTCATATTCGAAGTCCACGCCGCGGCCGTTGAGAATGTGGACCGCCTCGACGATGCGTTCGCTGCGCTCGCTGCGCGGAAAGCCGAAGGTCGAAGAGGCGAGCAGCGCGACGCGCGGGGTGAGCCCGAAATGCCGCGCCACCTCCGCCGTCTGGATGGCGGTATCGGCCAGGATCTCCGAGGTCGGCATCTCGTGCACGCTGGTGTCGGCGACGAGCACGAGGCCGCTGCGCGTGAACACCATCATCACGCCGATGGGCCGCTCGCCGCGCGGGCTGTCGAGCACCATCCGCACGTCGTTGAGTGCAACTTGATAGGCGCGCGTCACGCCGGTCACCATCGCGTCGGCGTCGCCCGCCGCCAGCATCGACGCCGCATAGACATTGCGGTCGTTGGTGACGAGGCGCACGCAGTCGCGGTGCAGCATGCCGTGACGCTGGGTGCGGCGGTAGAGCTGCTCGACATAGGGCAAAGCCTCCCGCGCCGACGCCGGCACGCGCACTTCGAGCGAATTCTCTTCCAGACCCGCGGCACGGATGCGGTTCCTGATCACGTCTTCGCGGCCGACCAGATACGCTTTGCCGAGCCCGGAGTTCTGGAACGCCGCCGCAGCGCGGATCACCGATTCCTCTTCGCCTTCCGCGAACACCACGCGCTTAGGGTTGGCGCGCACCGCAGCGGTGATCTTCTGGAATACCGATGCCGCCGGATCGAGCCTTGCCGACAGGCGCTCGCGATAGGCGTCGAAGTCCTTCACCTCCAGCCGCGCCACGCCGGATTTGATCGCGGATTCGGCGACAGCAGCCGAGACGCGGCTGATCAGGCGCGGATCGAACGGCACCGGAATAATGTAGTCGGGGCCATAGGCCGGGCGGCTTCCCAGATAGGCGGCCGCGACTTCATCCGGCACGTCCTCGCGCGCGAGCGCCGCGAGCGCTTCGGCGGCGGCGATCTTCATCGCTTCGTTGATGGTGCGCGCGCGGACGTCCAGCGCGCCGCGAAAGATGTAGGGAAAGCCCAGCACATTGTTGACCTGGTTGGGGTAGTCGCTGCGCCCGGTAGCGACGATGGCGTCGGGACGCACGGCCTTGACCTCTTCCGGCGTGATCTCGGGATCGGGGTTGGCCATCGCGAACACGATCGGCGCCTTCGCCATGGTCTTCACCATGTCCTGGGTGACCGCGCCCTTAACCGACAGTCCGAGGAACAGATCGCAATCGACCAGCGCCTCGGCCAGCGTGCGCGCCTTGGTCTCGACGGCATGCGCCGACTTCCACTGGTTCATGCCGTTGGTGCGCCCGCGATAGATCACGCCCTTGGTGTCGCAAAGGATCGCACTGCCCTTGGGCAGGCCCATGGCATTGAGCAGTTCGAGGCAGGCGATGCCGGCCGCGCCCGCGCCGTTCACCACCACCTTGATGTCGGACATCTTTCGTCCGGTCAGATGCAGCGCGTTGATCACGCCGGCGGCGGAAATGATCGCGGTGCCGTGCTGATCGTCGTGGAAAACGGGGATGTCCATGACCTCGCGCAGCCGCTCCTCGATGACGAAGCAGTCGGGCGCCTTGATGTCCTCCAGGTTGATGCCGCCGAAGCTCGGTCCCAGATAGCGCACCGCACCGATGAACGCCTCGACGTCCGATGTATCGACTTCCAAATCGATGGCATCGACATCGGCAAAGCGCTTGAACAGCACAGCCTTGCCTTCCATCACGGGCTTTGATGCGAGGGCACCCAGATCGCCCAGGCCCAGAATCGCCGTGCCGTTGGAGATCACCGCAACCAGGTTGCCCTTGGCGGTGTAGTCGTAGGCCGCATCGGGACGCTCGGCGATGGCGCGCACCGGAACCGCGACGCCGGGGGAATAGGCCAGCGACAGGTCGCGCTGCGTCGCCATCGGCTTGGTGGGTGCGATCTCCAGCTTTCCGGGCTTGGCGCCGGCATGGAAGGCGAGCGCCTCCTCGTCGGTGAAGCTTGGCCTCTGGCTTTGGGGCATGGCGGGTTCCGGGCGGTGATCCACACGAAATATCCGCCTTCGGCGCGCGGGAAACAACGCGCTTCTGCTAGGCTTGGGGCCATGAACGAGCACGTGACCGCGAACGACGCAACCCCGCTGATGGCGCAGTATCTGTCCATCAAGGCGGAGCATGCGGATTATTTGCTGTTCTATCGCATGGGCGATTTCTACGAATTGTTCTTCGACGACGCGGTCAAGGCGGCCGAGGCGCTCGACATCGCGCTCACCAAGCGCGGCAAGCATCTGGGCGAGGATATCGCGATGTGCGGCGTTCCGGTGCATGCCGCCGACGCCTATCTGGAGAAGCTGATCCGCAAGGGGTTCAAGGTCGCGGTCTGCGAGCAAGTGGAAGACCCGGCCGAAGCCAAGAAGCGCGGCTCCAAATCCGTGGTACGGCGCGAAGTCATCCGCCTGGTGACGCCCGGGACCTTGACCGAGGATTCGCTGCTCGACCCGCGCGGCGCAAACGTCCTTGCGAGTTTGGGCCGGTCGGGCGGGGCTTACGCGCTCGCTTCGGCCGATATCAGCAGCGGCCAGTTCCGCGTCGCCGGCATCGAGCCGGAGAATCTGGGCGCTGAACTCGCGCGCCTGGATGCGCGCGAAGTGCTGCTTGCCGATTCGCTGCTGGCCGAACCCGCGCTCGCCACCGTGCTGAAGAGTTTGGGCTGCGCGCTCACGCCGCTGCCCGCGATCAAGTTCGAGTCGCAGGCGGGCGAGCGCGCATTGAAGAGCTTCTATTCCGTCGCCGCATTGGACGGTTTCGGGAATTTCTCCCGCGCGGAATTGTCGGCGGCGGGCGCGCTGATTTCCTATCTCGGACTGACGCAGAAGGGTCGCCTTCCCGTGCTCGCGCCGCCGCTGCGCGAGTCGCAGGCCGCGCATATGAGCATCGACGCGGCGACGCGGCGCAATCTGGAACTGACCCAGACCCTCTCGGGCGAGCGTCGAGGCAGCCTGCTCGACTGCATCGATGCGACCTTGACCGCAAGCGGCGCGCGCGAGCTTGCCCAGCGTCTCGCCGCGCCGCTCACCGATCCCGCCGCCATCGCCGCGCGCCACGATGCGGTGGCGGCGTTGCTTGCGCAGGAGGCCATGCGCAAGGCGGTGCGCGAGGACCTGCGCCTGGCCCCCGATATCGCGCGCGCGCTGGCGCGGCTGAGCGTCGGCCGCGGCGGCCCGCGCGATCTCGCCGCCCTGCGCGATGGCATCCGGGTCGCGCGCCTGATCCGAGAGAAACTGCGCTTTGGCGAAGGCGCAAGCATCGGCGAACTCGACCCATCGCGCACGGCTCTCGCCGAGGGCATCGGCGCCCTGTCGCGGTTCGCCGACATGCTCGACAGGCAGCTTGTGCCGGAGCCCGGTTATTTCGCGCGCGACGGCGGCTTCATTGCCGCCGGCTGCCACGCTGCGCTCGACGAGGCGCGTCAGCTGCGCGACGAAAGCCGCCGCGTCATCGCCGGCCTCGAAGCCAAGTACCGCGAGACGAGCGGTGTGCCGCTGAAGATCAAGCACAATGGCGTGCTCGGTTATTTCATCGAAGCGACACCGCTGCACGCCGACAAACTGATGGCGGAGGGCGCACGGGACCTGTTCCGCCACCGTCAGACCATGGCAGGCGCCGTGCGGTTCTCGACCGACGAGCTTGCGAGCCTGGCCAGCCGCATCGCCGAAGCCGCGGAACGCGCTTTGGCGCTGGAGATCGCGCTGTTCGACGAGATGGCGGCGGAAGCGCAACGCGGCGCATCCGCCATCGGCGCGATCGCGCAGGCATTGTCGGTGCTGGATGTCTCGGCGGCGCTCGCGGATATCGCCCAGAGGCGCCGCTATGCGCGGCCCCGCATCGATTCGGGCGCGAGCTTCCATGTCGTGCGCGGCCGTCATCCGGTGGTGGAGCAGGCGCTCGCTCAAAGCCACGCCGGCAGTTTCGTCGCCAACGATTGCGACCTATCGGCGTCGCGCGCGCGTCTTTGGCTGGTGACCGGACCCAACATGGCGGGCAAGTCCACCTTCCTGCGGCAGAACGCGCTGATCGCGATCCTGGCGCAGGCCGGCTGTTACGTTCCTGCCGATGAGGCGCATATCGGCATTGTCGACAAACTGTTCAGCCGCGTCGGCGCGGGCGACGATCTGGCGGCGGGGCGTTCGACCTTCATGGTCGAGATGGTGGAGACCGCGGCGATCCTCAACCAGGCGAGCGAACGCAGCCTCGTCATTCTCGACGAGATCGGCCGCGGCACGGCGACCTATGACGGCCTTGCCATCGCCTGGGCCGCGGTGGAGCACCTCCACGAGACGAACAAGAGCCGCGCGCTCTTCGCCACGCACTATCACGAGATGACCGCGCTGGCGGAACGCCTGCCGCATCTGGCCTGCGTTACCATGCGGGTGCGCGAGTGGAACGACACCATCGTCTTCCTGCACGAGGTCGCTCCGGGCGTCGCCGACCGTTCCTATGGCATCCATGTCGCGCAGCTCGCCGGCCTGCCGGCTGCGGTGGTGGCGCGCGCGAAAGAGGTGCTGGCCGCACTGGAAGAGGGCCGCGAGGGCCACAAGCCGCTCGCCCATATCGACGAGCTGCCGCTGTTCGCGGCCGCCCCGGCTAGGAGCCAAGCAAAGGGGAATGCCCTGCAAGAGGCGCTCAGCACCGTTTCGCCCGACGCGCTCAGCCCACGGGAGGCGCTGGAGCTGATCTACAGGCTGAAAAGCCTCGTCGCGCATGCGAAATAGCGCCGGTCACGGATTTGCGGCGGCGGCCCGCACGTGCGCCGCCCTGACGGGGGGGCCGGCTTTTGCGGCAGGGCGCCACTCGAAGGGGAACTGGATCAACTTAAAGAAGAAGTGATGTTCCCGTGAATTTTTCGCTTTGTACCGGTGACGTTCTGGTGTACTACTTCAGATAGCGGATCGGGCAGGCACCCGCTCCCCTCCCCCACTTGGCGCCGCGCGGGCCCCCGGCGCGGCG
>Ga0335083_10000991_pt1 | contig 40285 bp, 33 predicted proteins | sample Lox_Sample_42_FD_206716 | JGI IMG/M metagenome (GOLD analysis project Ga0335083, IMG submission 206716) | Soil microbial communities from Loxahatchee National Wildlife Refuge, Florida, United States - Lox_Sample_4.2 | ecosystem: Environmental > Terrestrial > Soil > Wetlands | place: USA...
GAGTTGCCTGCGCATCATCCGAATATATCCACCGCCGAGGCGCCCCATCGTCACCGATAGATTTGCGTCGTCACGACTGCATCGCGCTGCATGAGAATGATGAGGATGTGACGCTTTGGCGGTTCACAAAAGCGGGGTCTGAGCCCGTCGGCGTTCGAATACAGGCAGTCATGTGTAGCAACAGCGGGGAAATTGTTCACGAATGGGCTCGCGCTGGGCTGGGCATTATTGTCCGATCGGAATGGGACGTGACTGACGACTTACGCAGCGGTCATTTGATCCAGGTATTGGCAGACTGGGAGCTTCCACAGGCCGACGTCACGGCGCTGGTCACCGAGCGTTCGCAGAGCACTGCACGTGCGAAGCAATTTCTGCATCTTCTCAAAGCTTCGCTGGCCAAGCCCCCATGGAAACTACCGGTTAGCGCCCGATGAGCTGATCGGTCTTCGCCCCACATCGGCCGCACCTGAACTACTGCAGATTGGAGGGTGCCGGATCGACGCAGCTAAAACTCTCCGCTGCCGTGGGATCGCCTTTGCCTTGGTAAGCTGCGACCCTCGGGTACGCACATACGGGCTGCGATCGGACAACCCTTCCGTCTCGCGATCGCGTGGCGACTATCTGCCGCGGCGCAACCCCGCCCTCTCTCCAGTCGATCACGGCCGTCATGGCATCGAGCCGATCGACGTTATATCCGCCCAGAGCATGAGACATCCCCGGCACCATGAACAACCGTGCGGTCGAGTCTGCGCGCTCACCCATGATTCTTCGCAGCTCGTCGAAGTATTCCGCTGTCCGCAGCGCGCTCGGCGCGATGTCGGCCCAGCCCTGATAGACAATCAACTTACCGCCCGCAGCGGCGAACGGCGAAAGGTCTGGATCGGTGGCATCTTGTATCTCGCGAGTGCGCTCCAGTTTTGGAATGTCGCGCTCCAAGTTGAAGTCCTGCCACTGCATGTCTGGTGTGCTGACCTCGAAAGCGAGAGTCCGCAGCCACTCAACCAGTTGAAACTCCACGAACGGAACCTTGCGTGTTCCGTCGGGCGCTATATTCATAAGTCCCGGTACCCAGCCGCTGCGACCCACGGGGTCCTTGGGCTCGGCTCCGAGGGGCACCCCCGGATGGACGCGCGTCCCATTCACCACCACCGGTGCATAGAGCAGCTTTAGACCCTCGATCTGTTCCACAGTGAAACATGTGTCGTCGGCAATTGCATCGCACCGCGGCAGGTCGCGCGCCGGATTGAAGTCACACTGGCGTGGATCACGCAACACCCCATCCTCAAGGCCATCGAGACTATCGCAGCGTTTGTAGATTTCCCTTCCTAACAACTCAAGCAGGGCGGGAGTAATGTTGATCTTGTGCAGCGCTTCTGTGGTTTGCCGGAGTTGTATAAAAAGGCCGGTGACATCAAAGGGTGGCGCCCCGGCCACGATGCCGTCGAAATCGTGAGGGAAACGCTGCGCCTCGACCATGGCTTGCCGCCCACCCATGGCGTACCCGTCGAAGTACGAATAGCTCGGCTTCCGGCCATAGAACCGCTCGATGAGCTCCTTCGCCACTAAGCTCGTGAGGTGTGCCGCCCGAAACCCAAAGTCGACCTGCCTCGGTAAGTTGTTATAGGCGAAGGCCGTACCATAATTCATATTCTCGAAGATTGGAGGGCCATCCACCCGCACGTCATGCCCGCCGTCGTTGAACACGGTGGCGAATCCGCTGCGCAAGGCGCGCGCCTGCCAGGCCGCGAATACTGGAACGTCCGCAGAATGCCCGCCAGCGCCCTCCTCACCGATCGCATATAGACGATTGTTCCATGTCATCGGGAGGTTGATACGGACACGAATCTTGGGCTGTATCAGCGCGAGAACTTGGCAATGTTCGGGTGCCTCCGCATTTGCAGGGATCGACTGCGCTGCAATGATCGATACGCCAGAACCCCCGAAGTCCAGCAGGTTCCGGCACACGCGCACCGGCTGTGTCTGCACCTTCGTGTATTTGACGATGGACGTAGCGCTGTCCAGAAAGCTCCAGGGGGTCTGCCCGTAAGCCGGTGCCACCATCAGGAGCAAAAGAACCCGGGTTGCTAGCAGCGTTCCCGCGTACGGTTTGCGGAGCCGCTTCGACTCAATTGCCATGCACATGATTCCGGGAGCCGATGCTAGCGAGAAATCGACACAAGTGCCGGCTAGAGACTCGTTTGTGGGCGAGACACCGCGACGCCGTTGTGATCACATATACACAGGGGGACAGAGGAATTCAAGCTCTGACCCGCAGGGAAAGGTCAGACTCGGCGACAAGAACGTTTCGGATTACGAAGCGAGAAGAAAGCCGACCACTGCTCAAGCATCGGCGAGCCGCCTACCAATTCAAGACGCGCCGAAGGCCGGCGGCAACGCGAACTGGTCCAACGAAGTACTCCCATTCGTGTGCATAAGGATAAGGCGTGTCGAAGCCGGTGACGCGCTGTATCGGCGCCTCGAGGTACTCGAAGCATTCCTCCTGAACAAGCGCGGAGAGTTCGGCGCCATAGCCTGAGGTTCGGGGCGCTTCATGGACGATGACACAGCGACCGGTTTTCCTGACAGAGCCAGTGATCGTCTCGAGATCGAGAGGGATGAGCGTGCGCAGGTCGACGACCTCGGCATCGATGCCTGAATCCTCGGCGGCGGCGAGTGATACATGCACCATCGTGCCGTAGGCCAACACCGTGACTTGTGTGCCGCGGCGGCGGATTTCCGCTTGCCCGATCGGGACGGTGTAATACCCCTCCTCAACCTCGCTGCCGGGGTGTTTCGCCCAGGTGACTGCAGCTCCGTCTCGCCGGCCGTCGAAGGGGCCATTGTAGAGTCGCTTCGGCTCAAGAAAGATTACCGGATCATCGTCCTCGATCGCACTCAGGAGCAGTCCCTTCGCATCATAGGGCGTCGACGGGACGACCGTCTTAAGACCCGCCACATGGGTAAAGATCGATTCGGGGCTCTGGCTATGCGTCTGCCCTCCGAAGATGCCCCCACCGTATGGCATCCGCACAGTGATCGGGGCGCTGAACGATCCGGCCGACCGGTAACGAAGTTTCGCCGCCTCGGAGACGAGCTGGTCGTAGCCGGGATAAACATAGTCGGCGAATTGAATCTCAGGGACGGGCCGGAGTCCGAAGCCTGCCATTCCAATCGCAACCGCAAGGATTCCGCCTTCGGCAAGCGGTGCATCGAAGCATCGGCCTCGGCCGTGCTTCCTTTGCAATCCGTCGGTGACCCGAAAAACGCCGCCGAAATAGCCGACATCCTCTCCGAACACCAGCACGTTGGGATCGCGCGCCATCGCGGTGTCCAGTGCAGAGTTTAGAGCCTGCACCATGTTCAAGGTTGGCAAGCGAGTGTCCTGAGCTCTTCGGACTGACGCTTAAGGCGCCAGTCCTGAGCCTTGTAAACATCCAGAAACATCTCCTCCGTCGGGGGACGCGACCCCGTGCCGAGCGTCCCGACTTTCTCCGCCGCACGAGCTGCCGCGCGGACGGACTCCTCAGCTTCCCTCCGGCAGGCCTCGTGCGTCTCGTCAGACCAGACGCCGAGCGCAATCAAATGATCCTTCAGACGAGAGATAGGGTCCCCGAGAGGCCAGTGATCGGCTTCATCTCTCGGGCGGTAGCGACTCGGATCGTCGCTCGTCGAGTGAGCCTCGGCACGGTAAGTGTAGAGCTCGATCAGCGTCGCGCCGAGTCCTCTGCGAGCGCGCTCCGCGCTCCAGCGCGTGACCGAGTAAACGGCTAGAAAGTCGTTGCCGTCGACGCGGAAGGCTGGCAAGCCGTAGCCGACGCCACGTGCGGCGAAGGGTGCCGCCTCACCGCCGGCGATTCCCTGAAAGCTCGAAATCGCCCATTGATTGTTGACGATGTTAAGTATTACGGGGGCGCGGTAAACGGAGGCAAACGTGAGCGCATGATGGAAATCTCCTTCCGCCGTCGCCCCTTCACCGATCCATGCCGCGGCAATCCTGGGGTCTCCTTTATAGGCGCACGCCATGGCCCAACCAACGGCATGCGGAAAGCGGGTTCCCACATTGCCCGACATCGGCCAGTACCCGTATTCGCGACTCGAGTAGAGCACCGGCAACTGGCGTCCCTTCAAGGGATCTTGGGCGTTGTTGTAAATCTGATTGATCATGTCTACGAGCGGGTAACCGCGGGCGATCAGGACGCCCTGCTGACGGTAGCTGGTGAAGCACATGTCAGAGAGCTCGATCGCCATCGCCTGGGCGCAGCCGACTGCCTCCTCGCCGGTACACTTGAGGTAAAAGCCTGTCTTACCGGTGCGTTGCGCGCGATGCATACGTTCATCAAAGGCGCGCGTCAGTAGCATCGTGCGCAGACCCTTCACCAAGACGTCCGAATCGAGAGCAGGGTTCCAAGGACCCTGAGCTCGACCTCCCTCGTCCAGCACACGGATTAGTGAGAAGGCCAGATCCCGGATATCATTCGCAGCCACGTCAACAGCCGGCCGCGGCACAGCACCGGGAGGGACAAGGACAAGGCTCCCAAAGTTTGGTGGCTCGCCCGGCCGAGCCGGCGGTTCCGGAACGTAGAGACCCAAAGCTAATCCCCCGCTCTGACGGTCGAGAGAATACTATGTGAAGGATGGGTTAGGACAGGCTTGCTGAATAGCGGCGCGCGAGCAGCCTGTCCTGAATCATTGGGCCGGAATCACGTTCGCGAAGTCCTCAGTCCTACGGAGTGTGATTCGGATAGTTCCAGGCGGGGCGATCGGTATGAGTACCGGGCGGCCAACAAGCTGGAATACGGCCTGCTTACACGTGCTCGCCGACATAGACAGATCGAGGATTGAAGGTTGAAGCGCTCGGACTCTCCGGCGAACGTGCCTAGGCGGCAAAAGCGTCGTGAGGTACTCCTAGAAATCGCTGCACGGCACTTCGTCCAGCGCGGATTTGAGGCGGCATCGATGCGCGACATTGCAGCCGACGTCGGCATTCGGCCGAGTTCGATTTACCACCATTTCCCTTCGAAGGAAGATCTGATGTTGGCAGTTTACGAAGAGGGAATGCGGCGCATTACTCACGCCGTCACTGCTGCCACCGCCGGCGTGGCTGACCCGTGGCAGAGACTCGAGTGCGCCTGTGCGGCTCATTTGCGCTCTCTGCTGGAGGGAGGAGATTTGTTTCTTGCTCTCATGCGTGAGGCTCCGCCTTCCTGGCACCATGCAAACAAGCGGATAGTCAGACTCCGCGATGCGTACGAGTCCATCTTTACCGGAATTCTGTCCGATCTGCGTTTACCGCCCAGATTTGACCGCCACTTGCTACGCCTCGCGCTGCTCGGCGCAATGAACTGGTCGCATCAATGGTATCGGCCTGGTCGACTCACACCAACCAAGATGGCCCGGCAAATCGTGAGTTTTATGCGGGTGTCACTCGATGGCCAGGCGGGGAATACAGCTGATCGCTAGTGCTACGCTGGAGACCAGAAACACCTGAGCAGCCGCAGCACAGTCAGCGCAATGCCACCCGGCCCGCGTAGATCATCGATCAGTTCAGTTGCCAAACTCCGCTCCTTAAGCCGAAGCTCTGTTCTCCGGCCGCGACGTGGTCGCGGCCCCTGAAACTGATCGAGTTCTCACACAAACATCGGGAGCAGCGGACTTAAGAAGCAGCGAATCTCTGGCGCCGAATCAACCGGAACATGGGGTAGCTTCACAGCTGAGAGAGCTAGGACCAAGACCGCCTTGCCGTAACGGAGCGGTGCAGCTCCGGCGCAATGAGTTCACCAAGCTCTCTTACCATTCGATCAGTGTCCCGGCGCCGCGCCGCTCGGCCTCGCGCAATACGAAGTCTGTTGCCACGAGATCTTCAGAGATCATTCCGAGTGATTTGAAGAGGGTGAGGTCCTCATCGGAGATGCGCCCGGACACGCGGCCGAGGAGCAAATCGCCAATAGAACCGAGTATATGGTTGTCGTCCACGACTCCCGCATCGCGGGCCCGACGGAACTCGCCGGCAAGCTCAAGCGCACTGTCTTTGAAATCAACAAAGAGCCGGCAGCGCCGGACGGTTTCGACGTCGATTTCAGCCGTGGTTGGAATACTTGATCCGATGGCATTGAGATGTTGGCCTGGGCGTAACCAATCGCCCTCAAGAATGGGCGCTGCGGCCGAAGTGGCGGTGCAAATGACATCGGCCTGCTCGACTACTGCCTGAGCTGAGCCTATCGGTTCGAGCCGGCATTTCGTGAGCGACGCAGCCCATTCGCAGAATTTCTCCGCTTTCCGAGAGTCGCGACCCCAAACGAGAATCCGGCCGAATCGCCGCACGAGAATCAGTGATTCTACATGGCGAGAAGCCTGCTCGCCGTAACCCAGGATCCCAAGCGTTGACGCGCTGCTACGCGCGAGCAGGTCCGTCGCGACAGCCGTGGCGGCCGCTGTGCGAATTGCCGTGATCTCACGCCCATCCACAATCGCGACCGGCGAACCATTATCGGGATCGAAGAGCAGCACCATGCCCTGGTGAGAGCCCCTTTCAGTTCCACAATTCTGCGGAAACACCGATACAACCTTAATTCCTAGCCAATGCGGCTCGGCCGTATAGCCGGGCATCATCCCCAGCAGGCCCCTTCCGCTTGGATGCCACAATGCGGTTCGGATAGGCTGCCGGGTGCGTTCTTCGGACACCAGTCGCATTGCTGTTCGCATGAGGGCGATGCAGCGATGCATCGGAAGCAGCGCCCTGAGATCGCGCGCATTGAGGATTCGAAGAGTCATTCCAGTCTCACAGCTTTGTGTCGAGAGCGTCACCCTCTTCGGGCGGTGATTAACCCTAATTCCCCCGGGACCGCAACCAACGCTCGTGCCTGCCGAAACCGCTCGCAAGCAACCTCTCGATGAACGCACTCCAATTCCATGACGGCGGCTGCATCCACGCCCGCAGCCCTCCGGCTTGCCCACGTGGAATATTTCGCTATGATGGTCGCGGACAAACAGAGGAGTGTATCGATATGCGCTGGGAAACTCCGCGGGCTGTTGAAATGCGTTTCGGCATGGAAATCACGATGTACATCGCCAGGCGTTGAGCTCTTGGCCGGATCGAAGTGCTGACTCGGTCTTCCAACTACCGAGCGGCTCTGCCATCGCGCTCCAGCCAAGGATTGGCTCGCGTCATTCGTCGGACGCGGTCAGCATTGGACACAACGTGTCCGGATCGATGTTACCTCCAGAGATGACGGCGACGACATTGGTGCCTTTGCACTGGGGCGACAGCGAGGCGGCAAGCGCCACCCCTCCCGCGCCTTCGGCGATCAAGCGGTGCCGCAAGGCGAGCACACGTACTGCGCTCTTCACCTGCTGAAGTGGTACGACGATCACGTCGTCGATTAACTCGCGCACAAGCGGCCACATCTCATCCAGGACGCCGTTCGAGCCGATGCCATCCACGAATGAAGGGCGTCGCTCAACGCGAACGGGAGCGTTAGCCGCAAAGGCGGCAGCCAGCGGAGTGGATGACTCTACTTCGCAGGCGATGATGCGCGCCCGACGCCCAAGCGCTCGCAAGGCAAGAGCGATGCCACTTGATAAGCCTCCTCCACCAAACGGAATAACCACCGTATCGAGATCGGGCCATTCCTCGGCTAGTTCCAGGCCAATAGTGCCGTTCCCGAGAATGACGCCCGGTTCGCAGACTGGATGAATGAAAACTCCGTCCGCCGCACCCGTCTTCCGAGTGGACATGATCGACCACCACTCAGCGAAGGGATGCATGACAATGGTGGCACCGAGCGCACGAATCGAAGCAAGTTTGACTCTTGCAGCGGTCTCGGGAGCGTGGACCGTCAGACCCACGCCGCGTCGTTGGGCGGCCAGCGCAAGCCCTTGCGCGAAGTTTCCCGCGCTGGCGGTGGCTACTCCTCGCCCAGCGAGCGTGGAACCGACGGTCTGCAAGACGTTCGCGGCCGGGCGAATCTTGAAGGAGCCCAGAGGCTGCAGGCATTCCGCCTTAATACGAATGGTTTTCGGGCCGCCTGCGAAAGGTATCAGCGGCGAATGAATGATATCGGCCCTGATCCGTTGCGCTGCCTCCCTGAAGTCGGTTAGCTGAGCATTTCCTACCGCCTCTACCAAAGTAGTCTGCGAACTCATGTCTTTCTCTCGCCCCAGAGCGGACTCCGGATGAAGAAACGCGAAAGCGCCGTGCCGCACTAGGATGCCAAACCGCGAATAGTGACCGGCTCCCCTCGGTTAAGAGCCCGACGACCGATTAGTGTGATCTCACATCGTACATTTTGACAAGCACTGAATCTTGGACGTAGACTCTATTTTGGCTTTGCCAATCTGTGGGTGTTGCCATCGCGGCGTGCGCATTGCCTTGCAAGTATTCGTCGGCCTTGTTACTCGCGCGGAGCCGAGTGTCAGTACCCGGCCGCCGGGTGTCCTTATAGCGACAGTCCGGTGAGCCGCGCCCCCCGTACCGACTTCAGGCGGCGGCTACTCGCTGGAGATCTGCTAATCGGCACGTTTATAAGGACTCCGCACGCATCCGTCGTGGAAGTTCTGGGTCATTCGCCTCTTGATTGCGTATGCCTGGACGCGGAACACGCTCCATTTGATCGTACCGCACTTGACGCTGCGATCCTGGCCGCCCGCGCCTCGAGTCTCCCCGCACTTGTGCGCATCCACGAACCTGCCGAAGTGCTCACTGCCCTTGACTTGGGCGCTACCGGAGTTCTCGTTCCCCATGTCAGCTCACTTGACATCGCTCGCCGAGCAGCGCTCAGCGCCCGATATGTCCCAGGTGGCCGGGGTTATGCGGGTTCGACCCGTGCCGCGGGATACACAACTCGCTCCATGACAGAGATCATCGACGAGGCAAACCGCACCGTGGCGGTGATAGCCCAGATCGAAGATGCAGCGGCGCTGGAGCACCTCGATGCCATCGCTTCCGTTGAGGGTCTGGACGCACTGTTCATCGGACGAAATGACCTCACGGTGTCGCTCGGCGCTCGTTCCCCTTCGGATAGCCAAGTCGTTGACGCGGTGCGAGCTATCCATTCTGCGGCGCAGCGGCATAAACGCCCGCTTGGCATGTTCGCCTCCACTGTCGAGGAGGCCGGGCAATGGGCCGCTAAGGGCGTTTCGTTCTTCTTACTGGCATCCGACCAACAGTGCATGCTGCAGGGCGTGCGTGATTTAGTGGCAGGAATGCGCGGCCGGTAAGTAGCAACGCTCTGCAATAGTCATCGGGTCGCCCTTGAGAACAGACCGGGAGTGACGTCGATCCATTCGCAAGAGGCGCCGCGGTTCAGTTGCCATACGACCGTGGGGGGCTTTGTGAGTGGCGGAACGCAGCCGGGTTACTTCCTGTTTGGCAGTTTATTAAGCCCTGCCGTTGACCCTCGCGGATGAAGCGATCGTCATCGTTTTGGACGCGGGCGAACGGCACGTTCCGCACACGAGAAGTGCTAACGATGAATTCTGCCGCTTCACAGGCAGATGTCTTGCTCTCGAAGAGAAATAGGCCACCCGCTCGGAATACGCCCTGCGAAAGTTGAGTCAGCGGAAGTCGAGCACTGGGTCGAAGGTCATCCTTGATGGCGAGATAGGCAACGCCATTCGCGATCCCAATGCGGTAGTACGTCTGCAGAGCCTCAGAGAGATACCAGCCAGTGAGGCCCTGTGCGACCTGCGGGGCGATGTCGCTTTCAATAACGCGGGCGAATGAGCGCCGGTCGCTGAAGTCCCCTTCAGCGAGCTCTATTACGTCTGTCTCCTCGCTCTTGCCGGGCAGAAGCACTATATGCGCCTGGATTCCTGCACCGTGCCACTGCTGGCTCACTTGCCACCAGGAATCAATCGGCTTCCCCATTAGTTCGACGAGCACGCGATCCCCATCTGGCTTGATCTCGAGCACCTCACCCGTAGCTGGAGACACGTACGCACCAGCTGCAAACACGTTCGGCGACAATCCCGGTGCGGCGAGCGGTAGCGCCGCCGCGTCCTGGGCGAACCGCGCTGTTTGCCGCCACGCATCCGGGTAGCTCTTCAGGTAGACATCAATTAGTTCGGCCGCCAGTTTCCGGAGTCCGATGGCGCCCCGCCCTAGTGCACTTGAGTCGTTGCTAAAGACAAGCAGCGCGAGCGATAGATCCGGGAAGTAGACATAGAGGGTACCTGTGTCCCCTAGATTCCCCACTCCCACGTACCCGGCATGTCGGAATAGCATTAATCCAACGCGATAAAACGCCTCAGGGCCGGCGAGTCGATTCCTCAGATCCGCTTGCCGCGCGAATTTGGACTCGCCATCGGTGGTCGACAGCGTGGACATGTATCCCATCCAGGCAATCATATCCAACATGCTCGCAACAGCCGCGCCATCACCACTCGTGGTTAACGCGACTGCAGCTAGGTTCCGCCAGTGTCCAGCGCTGGCCAGATACGGTGCCGCGCTGCACGGTAAGATCGCGTTACGAGCACTTATAATCTCAGCTCGCCCCATCCCCGCCTGCGCAAGCACGATGTCGCGCATAGCGGTGGCGAATGACACACCCGTCGCCTTTTCGATGACCTGCGCCAAGATTCGATAGTTTGTACTGCTGCGCCGGTATTGCGTCTCCGGCCGAAAGTCCAGTGTCGTTTGGTGAGCGAGGTATGACTCACTATCGGCGAGCTCAAGACTCGCGCCGCGCTCTGGCGAAGCAATCAGCGTGTCACCTGCGATCGCCATCAACTCCCCGGTATCCCAGAGGCCGGAAGACATGGTCAGCAGATCGGCAATCGAGACGGCGTGCGCGGCTTGCGACAAGAAAGGGACGTACTGAGTGATAGCGTCCGTTAGTCCCAGTTTGCCGGCCTCCGCCAGATCGAACACCGCGCTTGCCGTCAGAGATTCGGTGATCGAGCCCAAGGGATATCGGATGGCGGCATTCCACTGCTTTCCGTTATCCAAATCGGCCGGCCCATATCCCTTGAGGTGGCGGATGGCTCCTCCGACTACAAGGGCGACCTCCGCGCCAGGTCCGCCCTCGGAAACGAATTTACCCAACACCTTGTCAATTCGCCCGGACAGCCCCGGGGACTCGATGGTGGCTCCGTTGCACTCGTATCCTGAAACAGGAGGCGCGAAAGCGCCGGGATTTCCGCTAATGGCGTCGAATGCCTGCGCGCAAGGAACATGGACTAGGAAAGCAACCCCAACGGCAATCGCGGCACCTACTGAGAAGTCCCGCGCCTGCTCACGCGTCTCCCACCCTTGCCTTTTAAGAGCCCGCGCTCCGCGGCTGTATGAATCGAGATACCTTCGAGCTGGCGAGAGCGATTTGCCCCAGTTCTCCGAAAGCATGCAGAGCCACCCCGAGGGCTTGCTGGTACTCATGAAAGACCTTAGCTAGTCATTCGCGTTCTTCTTGTCACCGGAATTCTGCCTGAGAAAGCCGATGATGTTTCGTCGCGTCTCAAAGTCAGTCACGGGTGGGTATGACATCTTGGTTCCCGGCACGTACCGCGCGGGATCGGCGATGAAGAAACTCAGCGTACGCGCATTCCACACCTGCGGCGAATTCGCCAGCGCCGCAGAATAGCTGTACCCGGGCAACGTTCCGGCATTGCGTTCGTAAACGCCGGCAAGATCCGGCCCGATTTCGCCGCCTGCAACACGGTTCGCCACCCGATGGCAGCCCGAGCAATGCTCGAGAAACGCCTGCTTGCCTTTAATTGGATCGCCTGGCTCGATATTGGGAGCCGATATATTTCCCTCCAAATCGACTGCTTCGGCCAGCTTGTGAGCCACATGATCAAGCTGGTCCGCGTTGGGTCGACCTGGCCTCAACCGGAACAGTCGGGCGCTTTGGTGATCGGTGAGAATGTAGATAAGACCATCAGGGCCCTCCTTCACGTCGCGAATCCGCTCGTCGAGATCCACAAGCATTCTCTCTTGTAGTATTACGCGATCACCCCGGATTCGCAGCCGCTCAAGTTCCCGCGTGGTCAGATGACCGACGAAGTAATCCCCATCCCAGAGCGGATAGGCTTTGCCACGGTAGCGCATAAGGCCCGACGGCGTCACAGATGGTGTCCAAACGAGAATCGGATCCTGAATGTCCGGTCCGGTCTGCATAGGCGCCGCTAGACCTCCGGTGTAGTCGAATCCCCAGCTCGCCTTCGCCCAGCCATAATTCTTGCCCGCCTTCAACACATTCAGTTCGTCTCCACCCTTTGGCCCGCTTTCCGCCTCCAGGATCTCTTGCGTTTCGTAGTCTTGATAAAGGCCCAACGCCACGCGATGCCCATAGCTGAAGATCTCGGGAAGCACTCCAGGAGTGTGCAAAAACGGATTGTCCGATGGGATCGAGCCGTCTCGGTTGAGGCGCACGATTTTCCCGATATCCGAAGTCAACTGTTGAGCTCGCGCCTTGTAGGAGTCGTTCTCCGGCACTCCGACTAGGAGCGTTTTATCCGAAAGGAACGTCATACGCGACGCGGCCGAGCCCGAACCCAGCAACTCGTCCCTCGAGCGAAAAATGCGCTCAACGTGACTCAAACCAGTCGGGCTGTAGACCGCTCGATAGACGGCCGCGTGATTTTTCTCGTATGTGCCTTCGGTGACAGAGAGGTAGATGGTCTGGTTGGTCTGAAAGTCCGGGTCAAGCAAGATGTCCTTAATACCGTTGAGGCCAAATGCATAGGTTTCCGGCGTCCCGCTAATCGGTCGCAGATCAAGCTTGCCGTTTCGCATGACGCGCAATCCGCCCTGCCGCTCCGGAATCAGCATATCTCCGTTTGGAAGCCAAACCATCGACGAAGGAAACGACTTGAGGTTATCCGCAACCTGCTCCACCCAGTATTCCTGATCACCGGAAGACGTTTGCAGTGCCGACCCGTCTCCGCGATGCTCGGCGCTACTGCCCTCTGGTAACTGATTGCAACCGACAAGCAGCAGTGCGGCGAGCAATGCGCCGATCCCCTTTGTCGTCCGTCGCATTATGAACCTCCAAGCCGACCGAGCTCAGACCATAAGCTAGAGATTGCCCCATCACGAATCATCTACGTGTTGGCGAATCGCTGCTAATTGACGCTTTATGGCATTTGTGATCACATATACAGAAGGCCCGAAGGCAATTCAAGTCGCTCAGCAGGGCGTAAGAGGATCGGATCGCCGAGGGCTCTTTGCGAGCGCCGAAGACACCCCACACTCCCCTATACCATGGCTGCCAGCCTGTGAGCACTCCGAGGATTGTCCAAGTCACAGCGACTGCCCTGTCGGTTCCACCGCGAGACCGGCGGATTCCCTGGATCTGGGGAGCGTTTAACCAGGTGATCGTTGAGGTGCGGACTGATGACGGCCTCGTGGGTTGGGGGGAGGCCTTCGGCTACGGAACGCCGCTCGCGGTGACAGCATTGGTGAACCACACTCTGCAGCCGCTGCTCATCGGGCAAGATGCCTCGGATATTCGAGGGACAATCGAATCACTGTTTCACGCCACACATCTCTGGGGGCGCTATGGCGTGACCACCTTCGCCATCAGTGGGGTGGATATCGCGCTTTGGGATCTCGCTGGCAAGCGTGTGAACAAGCCGCTCTTTGAGCTGTTCGGCGGAGCCGCGTCGCGCGCGATTCCATCCTACTGCAGCCTGGTACGTTACCGTGATCTTGATCTGATGACCCAGCACGCCGCGGAGGCGGCCGATGCAGGTTCTCCCATGATCAAGCTGCACCAGATCGACGTAGAGAGCGTTCGCCGCGGTCGCGAAGCGGTCGGCGCTCTTCCGCTTACGGTCGACGTGAACTGTGAATGGACGCCACTCGAGGCGATACAAATGGCGCGGAGCATGAACGAATATGACCTTTATTGGCTTGAGGAGCCGGTGTTTCCGCCCGAGGACTATGTCGGCCTGGCGCGAGTCGCGCGAGCGAGCGGCGTTCCGATAGCGAGCGGCGAGAACGCGTGCACAGCAAGCCAATTCCTCCTAATGATGGAGTCGAGAGCCGTTGCCTTCGTACAGCCTAGCGTCATCAAGGTCGGAGGCATCTCAGAGTTTCTTAAGGTGGCCGCGCTCGCAGAGGTCTACAACGTGAATCTGGCGCCACACTCTCCCTACTTCGGCCCAGGCTTCCTGGCAACGCTCCACTTAATTGCCCACTTACGCCACGTGAGCTGGATTGAGCGCCTTCATCTTGACCTCGAGGCGTCGCTCTTTAAGCGGCCCCTTAGCTTCGATGGCACCACCTATACCGTGCCGGACGGCCCGGGGCTCGGTCTCGAGGTTGACCCAGACGTGGTCCGCACTTACCGGGTGAGCGGGGATTGATCCGAGGGTTATGGCGAGCGACGGTCAGCCACCCCCACCTCAACCAAGGCTACAGCAGATAGCGGATAGGAAATCGCACCGTGGCAGTACTCCGTGTCGGCATAGTCGGCTCGCGTTTCGCGGCCCGCATGCATCTCGCTGCATACCACCGCGCTTACGGGCTGAGCGTGCGTGTGGCGGGCGTGACGTCGCCCACCGCTGAGCGACGCGAATCATTCGCGCGCACGAGCGGGGCGACGCCCTACCCTAGTCTGGCCGCGATGCTACCGCACGTCGACGTTGTCGACGTATGCGCGCCGCCAGCGCTTCATGAGCCCGCCGCACTCGAGGCCATCGACGCCGGCAAGCACGTACTCGTTGAGAAGCCATTCACCGGAGCGTTTGGGCCAATCAATGATGACACCGGTAGCCGCCCGAGCAAGGCGGCGCTCCTTAAGGACGCTCGCGCCAGCGCGGACCGCATCGTAGAGGCGGCGCGTCGCCGCGGTGTGATCCTCGCCTATGCGGAGAACTGGATTTACGCACCCGCCATCCAGAAGGAGCGCGAGATCGTGGAAAAGACCGACGCGCAGATTCTATGGATGCTCGGCGGCGAGTCGCACAGCGGCTCACACTCACACACCTACGGAATCTGGCGCGATGCCGGCGGCGGTTCCCTTGTCGGCAAGGGCTGCCACCCGCTCACGGCGTGCCTCTATCTGAAGCACGTGGAAGGACGCGCCCGGCACGGTCGCCCGATCCGCCCAGCCACCGTGTCGTGCCGCGTCCACGACATCACGCGTCTCCCCGCATTCCGCGACTGCGGCTTCTTGCGAACCGACTACCAGGACGTAGAGGACTACAGCCAGGCGCACATCACCTTCGAAGACGGCACTGTCGCTGACGTGTTCGCTACTGAGCTCGCACTGGGCGGAGTCCATAACTATCTGGAGGTTTTCGCCAACAACCATCGGAGTACATGCCGATTGAATCCCGTCAATCTGCTCGACACCTACAATCCATCGGGCGCACAGTTTAAGGACGTATACCTCGTTGAGAAGCTAGAAACCAAGGAAGGCTGGAGTCATCCGGCCCCTGACGAGGAGTGGCAACAAGGCTTCTACGGCGAAGTGCAAGACTTCCTCGAATGCTGCTTGCTCGGCCGGCAGCCGCAGTCCGGTGCGACCATCGCGCACGACACCGTGAGCACGCTATACGCGGGATACCTCTCCGCGGAGTGTGGCGGCCGCGAAACGTTGGTTCCAATCGCACCGCTTGAAGAGCTGCAATAAGCCTTTATCGTCAGTGGGTCGGCGATTAACTCCCTTCGCATTTAACGAGCTTCCTCGGGAGAGAGAAATGGCGCCGGCGGATAGAGCTAGAAGCAGTCTCGCGCGGACCAATAGATTCGGATCGGCAGGAGAACGTTGATGCAAGCGCGTAGCGTCTGTGAACAACTGTCTCAAATTGCTTTGGGCCTGCTTCTTTTGCTCCTCACCTCTCAAGCACCCTGCGCGAGCTTGAGTGAAACGTCGGCATCGACCGACTTATGGGCTCACGACAATCTGTTCGCGTGGGGCGCAGCCGTGTTCGACCAAAACGAGCGTGGGCCCAAGGCACGAGCGGAGATGCTTGAGCGACTGGGGTTCAAGCGCGTGGCCTTTAATTGGCGTGAGAACAACATCCCGACGTTCGATCTCGAGATAGAAGCGCTGAAGAGCCATGGCATCGATTTATTGGCTTGGGCGTTGTATGTGACTGATGACGCCGGCGTGCAACAACCCTGGAAAGACTACCCCGTCGAGAGTCCGGGCGTTTTAATGGGAGGACGCGAACCAGCAATCCAGCTATCCGTCCAAGGGCTGCTCGAGACTTTTAAGCGGCACCGAGTGCATCCTCAGCTTTGGTTGATCCAACCACTCAGGCCAGTGACCCTGCCCGCGCGCGCCAAGGAGATGTCAACCGCTCAGTTGTTGCAGTCCGCGGACCTAATGCAGTCCATAAACGCGCAATCCGCGGAACACTGGCGTCAAGACCTGGCGAGCACGCGTACTCCGCAAGCGCAGCAACTTCGAGTCAAGCGAGAGGCGGATCGAGTTGCTGCTCTCGTGAGACTCACCGAGCCGTACGGGGTGAAGGTGGAGCTCTATAACCACAACGGCTGGTTCGGAATGATGGACAATCAACTAGCCGTTATTGAACGCCTGAACGCACTCGGGGTTACAGATGTTGGCATTGTCTACAACTTTGATCACGCACGCGATGCACTTCACGACGATACCGTGGACTTTCCAACGCTATGGAGCAAGATCGGGCCCCACGTCGTCGCCATTAATGTGAGCGGGACGCACGCCGAGCCGAGCGCCCTCTATCCGAGCCAAGGCGACCGGGAGCTTGAGATGATGCGCACCATTAGAGCGAGTGGCTGGAAAGGGCCGGTCGGTTTGAATGCGGAACCTGGCACAGATGCCGAGGTGACCTTCAAGAACTGCCTTGTGGGCCTTGACTGGCTGGCGGCCGAGCTGCGGCAAGTGGGGTCGGCAGGGCCACGGCCTTTCCAGCAGGCGCCATAAGAACAGATCTGAGTGGCGAGCCCCGCGTGGGAGAGGATCCCTCGACGTGATACGTGAGGGCTGGCAATACGCCTCCAGGGCACGCGCAAGGCTTGGAGGGCGCAACCCAAGGTCAGCTGCGGGAACCGCGGAGCCTCGCTGCAACCTGCCGCCACGTATCTCAGCCCTCTCGCTACTGATGAGCGCAGTGTGCCTGCTCTCCGATGAGGAGAGCAGGCAGAACAGGTGGGGCTTCCCCGTGATGAGAAATCGACTGGGGCTCGGACTCGCACGGCCGGCAGACAGCAACCCGTCACCGCCTTCCCCATGAGACACCCAGAAGAAAGCAACTGGTGACGGCGGAGGTAAAGGTCGCGTGGTGGAGAGAGCCAACCAGAACGCAATGGTATGCCTTTGTGGCCGCTTGGCTTGGCTGGACTCTCGACGCGTTCGACTTCACGATCTTTCTGCTGATCATGGTCCCGATCAGCCAGGAATTTGGTGTTCCGCTCACCGCCGTGACGATGGTGTTTGCGGCCACACTCTGGCTGCGCCTCGTGGGCGCCACGGCTGCTGGCTGGTTGGCGGACCGCGTGGGACGAAAAAATCCGCTCATAATCTCGATCCTTTGGTACTCAGTCTGCAACGCTGTAGCGGGACTCTCTCCGAGTTTCGGCTTCCTGCTTTTCTGGCGAGCATTGCTCGGAATAGGAATGGGAGCGGAATGGGCGACGGGCGCGGTATTGGCGATGGAGTCTTGGCCGCCGCGTTCGCGTGGGTTCATGAGCGGCATCCTGCATGGCTCCTGGGGCATCGGCTTCGCACTATCAGCGACTGCTTACGCCTTGCTGTTTGACCACGTCGGCTGGCGAGGCCTGCTAATCATCGGCGTATTCCCGGCGCTGGCCTGCGTATGGATCCGCTTCTACGTCCAAGAGCCGGACGTATGGTCTGATAACAAAAGGAGGCAGGACGAGACGCGGCAGAGGCCGGACATGCCGTTGCGGACTATCTTCAGTGCGAGACTTCGAGGAAATACCATCAGTGCGTGCTTTTGGGTAGCAAGCGGATTCTGCGCCTACTACTCGACCTGGGCGCTCTTTCAGACCTATCTGCGCACCCAACTGAACTGGACGCCGCGACAAATTTGGTGGCCGCTCTTCTGGGCGAACATCATCGTGGTGGTCGGTTCGGCGATTTGGGGCTACGTGGCTGATATCTGGGGGCGGCGTCCGGCAATCATCATTCCGGCAGGCATCGCGTTCTTCCTCACACCGCTGTATCTGCTGCCGGTCAATTTCTATGTTGTTACCACATTCTTCGTGTTGCAGGGGCTTTTCGGAGGCTCGATCTACAGTCAGAACCCGTCTTATTTATCTGAGCGTTTCCCGACCGATGTTCGGGCAACTGCGTCGGGTTTCGTGTTTCATCAAGGTACGATCGTCGGCGGCTTGATGGTGCCGGTCCTGACCTATTTCGCCGTTGATCGGCACTGCGGATTCGCGATACCGATGCTGGTTGGGACAATGGTCTCTCTGACACTGGTTATCATTGCCGTTTCGCGAGGGCCGGAGACAAAAGGCAAGGCGCTGACCGCTGTTGTCCAAGGTCCGCTTTGAACCGTTACGGCTTCACCGTCCAGATCGGCGATGACCACGCCATGACCGCCCGTCCGCGGACCAGATTGCTCTGCGTGACGCGTATGTAGTAGATCGCCCCTTGGCGCCAATCGTCGTCGACAAACCGGGTCGTGAATTCCATGGCAGCCGGTTCCCAGCGCTTGCGAACTGTGAAACGCTCCTCGCCAGGCAGATACCGCAGCAGCTCTACTGAAGCGACTGTATCGGTTCCAATAACGAGCACACCCACCTGGGGTGAAGAAGTGAGCGGCACCACGCTACCCATCGGTTCATTGTTAAGAGTGAACTCAAGAATGATACGTGAGCCGGTTGTTGCGTACGTCCGACGATTGTACAGGGCATCAAATATGCTCTCGCGCGTCAGATCGCTGGCAAATACCGCGGTTGCTCCCCAGTGGGGCTTTCCGGGATGGGAGTAATGGTCATCCGTGGAGGCAATCGTCGACAGGCGCAGTCCTGCCTTCCACGCATCCTGGGCATAGCTTGGGTAGTTTAGGCTCTTGGACAGCACCGTGAAGTCGCTCTTCTCGAAGGCGAGCGGACCATCGGGATTGTAGGCCTCGCTCAAACCGTGACCAGAGTAGATCTCGATGTTGCGTCGGAAGGTATCGTTCTGAGGCGTGAAGACAATGCCAGACGGGAACTTGCCCGTATGATGTGGGATTGTCAGCGCTTCACCTGCAGTAAGTGCGGCCCATATCTTCGGCAGTGTGGCTCCTTGCGGATACACGAGTGGTCCCGGCCGATCGCGAAAGTAGATGTTGTGGTGGCCATACGTGTTGTTCTGTTCACCAAATAGATCCTCCAAGGAACACTCGTACCCGTAGAGAGTTACAAAGTGTCCCGGGTCGTAATGCTCATCTGTCTCCGCGATATAGGCGCTCCAAGTTGCCTCGGATAGTCCTATTGTCGTGCCATCAGCGTCAGGCACCCACGTGTGATCCGTCCTCGCATAAAAATCGAGCCCGGAGGTATAGCGCGCGTAGTCGAAGGCGTTGTTGCCCACCCCATCGAAGCTGTACATGGTGTGTGAGTGTAAGTCCCCCCAAAACACTCTCAACGGCGGCACAACGCTTCGCACGCGTATTGGATTACTGTTGGCGGTGAGCCTTCCCTCGGCCTCCGCATGCAACCGAATCACACCTATCGCTTTGGGAACCAAGCGAAACTGCACGTATCCTTTACCCGGTGGCAGAGAGACTGACGGCTGCACGGATGCCTCACCGGCGCGCACCGAGATGTGAATGCTTACCCCGGCACTGGCTGGATTGTCCCACTTGTCAACGATTGCCAGGGTAGCCAGGATGGGTCGGCCGATTACTCCGTCGGTTGGAACGTGGAACAGCATCTCTACAGGAGTATCGGGGAGCGATGTGAGCTTCGCGCTTCGCTGCGTATGAAGCTTGAAACGGTTCGTACCATCGCTATCCACGGCGACCAGAATGGACTGCCGTCCGATCGAGATCAGCGGAGCACGGTAACCGCGGCTTCCCTGCGAGCGATCCCCATAGATGACGTGGATCTCATCACCATTCTGGAGGTCACCTTGCAGAACTCGTACTCGGACGACAAAAACAAGGCGACCTTTGCGCCCGTCCAGAGAACGTTTGATGTTCTTGACGAAAGGATAAGGGGACTCCCCTTCAACGATCGTCTGCAACTTGGCGTCCGAGCGACTCGAGCGCGCGGACACAAAAAAATCGTCGGATGGGTTGGTCGCCTGCAGTCGATTTGCGGCAACACGAGGCCCTGAATGCCAAGCGTCGGGAAGCTCCACGCGGATTCCACCTCCCTGTCTAATTCCGCGCTCCCCTACGGTGTAGGTCACCGTCCACGTCCCGTACTGTCCTGAGACTCCGAACTCCGGCATCACCTTAAAGCTGCCCTCATTGGTGGGCTCGGAAAGCATCGCCGGTTCAACTGGCACATCTGGCCCAGCCAGAGCGGCGCGCGATGCGTACATTCCGAAAGCGATTGCGCTTAGACCTAAGAGGAACAGCGGCTTAAGCGCTCCTTCCGAATACATGAGAACCTCCTGAACCGTCCTGTTAATCGTTCCTAACTCTTGCCGACTTCGCGTGTTAGGTGTCGGCAGAGTTTCGACACCCAACGGCTAACGTCCTGGCACTTTTGGACATCGGATCATCGCTGACGCGCGGTCGGAGACAGCCTTCACACTGAATCCTCCATCCCAGCTAGAGCCGACGCTCTGGGCGTTTTCTCGCGACGTGCCAAACCACTGCGCCGGCCGCGGCCCATATAAGGAGCAGGATCCATTCCAGCGGTATGCGCCGCCCTCGAGCCGCGGGTTCGATGAGGGATACAAGCGCCATCGCTGCACTCAAACCGATAATCAAGCGCAGCGTCATTGTCCCCCCCGGTACTCGAAACGGGCGGTCGGCGTCGGGTCGCAGGTGCCGCAGTTTCAGAGTAGTCCAGCATGACAAGAAGTACGAGCCAGCCAGGGCGATTGCCGCCATGCTGACAATCGGCTCAATTGCACCACGACCCAACGAAACCCCTATAAGTCCGATCAAGATCACAAAGTAGGTCGCGAACTTGGGGCCTCCATAACGATTGGTGGCCGCAAATATTGGCGGGGCGAGCTGCATTCGGCCCATCGCGACCAGTACACGCGTTGACCATATGAAGCATGCGTTCCACGTCGCCAGGATGCCCAGAACTATCGCTCCGAGCACGAGACTTGAGCCGGCCCCATCATGAAACGCCGCGCGGATGGCGGCTGTCGCTGGCAACGGCTGTGTGACGAGTGACTTCCAGGGGAATACGAACGCCGCAGCGAGAATAACCGAGCAGTAGAAGACAATCCCCGCGGCAACGGAGAGCAGGGTCATCCAACCGATCATCCTGAGAGATGTTCCAGCACGTCTTTCCTCAACGCCCTGCGGAACAATCTGAAAGCCGCCATACCAGACCGGCCCCGTTGCCGCGATCCAAAGCGCACCCACCCAAAGCGGCCGCCCAGAGGTGGGCTGTGTCAGTGGGAGAAGGTTATGCGCCGTTCCCGCTGTCCACGCCGCGATCACAAACGCGATAACTGCGCTCGCCTTGACGCAAGTAAATAGATCTTGCAACCGTGAGGAACTATGAGACCCGAGATAGTTTGCAGCCCCAATGATTAGAGTAACCGCTGCCCCAAGGACAAGAGCGCCAATGCGGATGTCCTGGCCGAACATCGAGTACACGACGTACCCCTGGTGCCCTGGGAAGATTGCATCGGCGAGCCAAGCGAGCGAGATCGCCTCGAAGCTCGTCATGGCAACGCCCATCAAAACCAGGAACCAGCCAACAAAGAACGCGGGCACCGAACCAAATAACTCGAACGCGTAGACGATGTCTCCGCCTGTGCGCGGCAGCACGGTCGCCAGCTCTGCGTAGCATGCCGCAATCAGGAGCATGGCCAGGCCGCCACACACAAATCCAATCAGCGCGCCAAGAGGCGCGGCTGCGGCCAGCCAGTCTCCCAGAACAATAGCCCAGGCGACACCCAGGATCGCCCCGAATCCGATCGTGAAAAACTGAAACGGACCGAGGCTCCGTTGTAGTGTCGTCTGTTGGGGGGCGCGGTTGGAGAACAACGTCACGACAACACGCATTGCGACACTCGTGCGCAATCTGTCACGGAACTCAGCCTGGGCTGTGGCATAGGTTGCATTCGACGGACGCCTTCATCTTGCGATGGCAATCCATGCACCACTGCATGGAGGTCGGCTGCTCCCTTACCAATACGTCCTGTTTCTCCACCGCGCCGTGGCACGCCGAGCACTCCAACTTGGCGGACTGCACGTGCGCCTTGTGTGAGAAGTAGACGAAATCCGGTAACGTGTATATTTGCGCCCACGGTGTGGGCTCACCGGTCGCCACATATTGACGCAGTCTTGCAATCGCCGGACTGTCGGCTGCAACCGAGAGATGACATTGCATACAGAATGTCTCCGCGGGCATACCCGCACGGTCACCCGGCTCCGGTAGCTTATGACACTCGGAACACGCCAATTGCAAAGTCCCTGCATGCAGCTTATGACTGAACGCAATCGGTTGGGTAGGCGCCGTGGACTCCTGCGCACAGATGGTGTCGGGTACCATCGCCACGCTCAATGCCAAGCCCGCCAACACCAAGGGACTAGGCGAGGGCGAAGCAAACGAACCCATCGCCTGCCCTCGTTCTCAGTTTCCCTCCGCCGCCTGCGGCAACGACGACGAATTGCCTGCCACCGACCTCATAAGTCGCAGGTGTGGCGTAGGCCCCGCTGTCGAGTTTGGTCTCCCAGAGCAGGGCTCCCGTCTTTTGGTCAAAGGCGCGGAATTTCTCGTCGCGCGTGGCGCCAATAAATATCAGCCCCCCCGCTGTGGCAATTGAGCCGCCAATCGATTCTGTACCGGTTTTTGGAATGCCCCGAGAAATCAGCTCTTCATATTCGCCTAGCGGCACTTGCCAAACGATTCGACCCGCATTCACGTCGAGGGCGCAGAGCTGCGACCAAGGTGGTTTCCCTGCAGGATAGCCCTGTTCGTCCTGAAATCTCCTATAACCGTCCGTCTCATAGGGATAGCCGGCGCTCGGGGCTGCATCAACCAGCCTCAACAGTCGAGGGATGTTATTGGAATTGACGAATAGCATTCCGGATTCAGGATTGAAGGACCCACCGCCCCAAAGCGCACCACCGTGATAGCCCGGCACGACGATGATTGTTGACTTGCTGGGCGGCTTGAATACATGTCCGGCGCCATATTTCTGAAATTCCTGTAGCACGTAGCCTCTGGCATGAGGCGAAATCGCGGTCAGATCATCCTCGGTGAGTGATTGAGGCGCGAATGGTGGCGGAACGAGCGGAAAAGGTTGTGTCGGCGACGTTCTCTCCCCCGGAACATCGGAGGCCGGGACTGGTCGCTCGACGATAGGATAGAGGGATTCTCCGGTGTCTCTGTTGAAGAGAAAAAGCATGCCCGTCTTCGTCAACTGCGCGACCGCATCGACGTTATGCCCCCGATGCCGCACCGTCAGCAAAATCGGAGCGCATGGCAGGTCATAGTCCCATAGATCATGGTGCACAGTCTGAAAGTGCCAGCGACGCTCGCCTGTCTCCGCATTCAATGCTACGACCGAATCGCCAAATAGGTTTGCGCCGAGCCGCTGGCCTCCGTAAAAATCAAAGGTGGGAGAGCCCAGGGGCACAAAGACGAGCCCGCGCTTCTCATCCACGCTCATACCCGCCCAGTTGTTGCAGCCACCGACGGTCTTCCACGAATCGCCTTCCCAGGTTTCGTGGCCGAACTCTCCCGGGCCGGGAATCGTGTGGAAGATCCAGGCCCTCTCCCCGGTGCGAACGTTGAAGGCCCGGACATGGCCTGGAGCGGCCGGGTCCGGACCCTCCCCCATGGAGGAACCGAGGATCAGGAGGTCCTGATAGATCACGCCGGGCGAGGTCACGGTGTAATCCAGATTGCCGATATCGCGATCGAGGCCCTTTCTGAGGTTGACAACTCCCCTTTCGCCAAAATTGCTCGCAAGTCCGCCGGTCTCCGCGTCCAACGAGTAGAGGCTTGACCCTGCAACAAAGAGAATTCGCTTTTCGCGCTCGGACTGCCACCAGACGACTCCCCGGTTCACTCCCACAATCCCCTTCGGCTCATCGCCTTTGAACGGATCGAAGGTCCATAGGACGCGGCCATCCGAGGCATCCAGTGCCCTTACCTTGAGTAGTGCCGTCGTGAGATACATCACGCCATCTACCACGATCGGGGTGCATTCAATTGTTGTCTGAGGCCGGTCTCGCTTGTCGCCGGTGTGATGAACCCACGCTGGTCTCAAGTCCTTAACATTGGATCGGTTGATCTGCGCTAACGGAGAGTATCGAGAACATCCTGGGTCGCCGCCGTAACAGCGCCAATCAGCCGAGGATAGACCGCGTCTTGTCGCAGTAAATGCGCAGCCGCTCAGTGTGGGGCTGAGGGTGAATGCGGCCATCCCTTGGCAAATTGCACGGCGGGTCAATTCACGACGCATCGCGAGCTCCCCGTCGCGCGTTCCAAAGTTCGCGTGATGACTTGATCGAGTTTCACGGCGCGCGGTTTCTCCGATCCGCTCGTTGTCCCACGCACAAGGACCAACCGGCGATGCGGGCTAGCTTGATCCGACCAGTTTATGAGTGATGTGATCACATATAGCATTGCGCTGTCAAGCAGCAATGTTAAGTTCGACTTGATCTCGCCCGGACATCGCCGGCGACATCGTGGATTGTTCTCGGCGATCGATTCTCGTCTGCAGAACTATTCGGTAGCAGTCCGAAGACTGACCGCGTCCGCTGCAATGGCGTTATGCAGCGCGCCGCTGCATGGGGGGTGCTGCGCGCTACACGCGGACACGAGACCAAGCTTTCGGAATTGCACATTGCGAACGCGACCGGTGCTTAGGGAGAAGCCGCTGATATTCCCGGTTGCCGTCCGAGACAACCGCAAGAATGCGTCGCCAGCTCGGAGGAGCTCCGGCGAAAGGCGCATAAGCTCCCGACGTGTGCTGCGCGGTACGCCGTTACCGGGAACGAGGTAGACATTCAGGTCGTCGCCCATTATTCGGTAGTGAATCTTAAGCGTATCCGAGTAATACCCTCCGAGAAGCTCAGCGGCCGATGCCGGTACCAGGCTTCTAGGCTCCACGACCGCAAAGCGACAATTGGACTTCGGATTCCCCTCTTGCAGCTCTATGGTTTTTCCGCCCGCCGAGTCTTCCGCTGGCGAAGTCATGTAGACCTGCAGATGCGAAGCCATTCCTCGCCATGCACTTGTCTCGCTGCGCTCCCACGTACTGAGTCGCATTCCCATCAGGGCGACCTCCGAAGCGCCGTTCTTGTCCGCGATATCGAGCACCTCGCCACTTGATTCACAGAGGAAGGTGCCAGTGGGAAAGACACCTGAGGGCAGAGCCGAGTGGCTCAGCGGTAACGCAGTAGCAGTTACGCCTAAGAGCGGGGACCGCAGGTCTGTCCGCTCTGAACGCTCGATGATCACGTCGATAATTTGCGACGCTAGATGGCGATTGCGGTCAGACATGTCTAGGCCTGCATCGAGGCCATTCGCGAAAATGATTACAGACAGATCCAAATCCGGCACAAACGCGAAGAGGGTACCGGTAGCGCCCTGGTGTACAAGCACAACATAGCCGCGATGGCGGAAGACCATGATCCCAAGCCGGTAGATTGACCCGGGACGGGCAATGCGGTTCTCGAAGTCGGCCTGCCTCACGTAGCGGGAGAGCCGCCGCCCCGGGCGGCTCTCCGACATGTACCGCGACCAGGCAACCATGTCCCGCATCGTCGAGATCATCGCACCGTCGCCCGAAGCAGCCAGCGCATAACCGCCGATATCGGACCAGCGACCATCGGTCTGCACATAAGTCGGCACTTGGCATGCAAACATACTGTCTAGCGTCGGATACGGCGCTGAATCCCGCATCCGAGCGGGCGCCAAAACCAAATCATGCAGCGCCGCCGCATAGGACTTGCCGGTTACCGTTTCAATTACACGTGCCAAAAGTCGGAAGTTGGTATCAACGTAACGGAATACCGTCCCGGGCTGAAAGTCCAATCGATCCTGAACAACCGCATAGGCTTCCATATCGCGTACACTCATGTGATTCGCCGGTCCGCCGACCGCCACCAAAGTGTTCCCCGTCAGTTCCATGAGATCTTCGTCCTCCCATAGCCCTGAGGACATGGTGAGCAGGTCGCCTATCCGGATGTTATCGGCTACGGACGGGAGCCCCGTAAGATAGCGCGTGACGGGCGCATCGATCCTGATTTGTCCGCGGTCAACCAACTCGAGCACCGCAGCCGCCGTGAATGTCTTGGTAATCGACGCCAGACGATAACGTGTTGCTGGCGTCCATCCGGACCCAAAAGCAAGGTCCGCATTGCCGTAGCCTCGCAGATGCACGACCTCGCCGTGCCGAATGACCGCCACCATTGCGCCCGGTCTGTCAGGACGCTCAAACGGTTGGAAAATTCGGTCAATTGGCTCGGCAACACGCGGCGATCGTATGCCACTCATCGCCCAGTGCTCTTTGCTGCAGGGACGGCTCTCGAGAGCGGCGGGAATTTCAGCGGCGCCCAGCGCGTCCGCGCTCGCTGTAAGTAGAACCGAGGCCGTGATCCCCACTAACTTTGCTGCGGTCATTTTCCACTTTTCAAATGACTGACTGGCCGGACTATCTACCAGCTTGCTTTAACCAGTGAGTGTTATAGAGTATATGTGATCACAACCAGAGTAACCCAAATATATAAGGACTATCCCTGATCTTCGAGTCCTGTAAGGCATGGTCCCAGGGAGATAGCGTCCACCCTTCGGAGCACGCCGGAGTGCGGCACGTCGGCTCTAGCTCAGCGAAGCTTGAGCTGCGGTCGAGCCTCTTAGATGCGGTTGCCGTCAATGATAACTGGCAACACGGGAGATCCGGGTCCGCAGGTAGGCGATGACTGTCGGTGGGATTAACTTGTGCTGGTTGCGACCGCGGAAAGCATGCTCACCTGTGTCAGCTTCTGCGCAAGGTATCCGGCAAGTGCAAGCAGTTGGGCATCCGCGAAGCGCTTTCCGACGAGCTGTATTCCAACTGGCAGTCTGCTGGGGCCAGTTCCCAGGGGGAGGTTCATGGCGGGCACGCCGAGCAAAGTCCACGCGATTTGGAAGATGGGATCTCCGGTCGCCATTCCAGGCGGCGCCTCTCCTGGGGTACTGGGGCTGATGAGGGCGTCATAGTCACCGAGAATCATATTTATGGAGTCACGCCAGCGCTCCGCCATGGCTCGCCGGGCTCGATATGAGTCGTCGGGTGTACTCAACCCCTCCTCAATCATCGACCGCAAGCGCGGACTCATCTGCTCGCCTGCCCGTCGGTAATCGGGACCCAGAGAATCAGCTATCCCCTTGTTCAGAAGGATGCGATGAGTCTCGGGGAGTTCACGAAATTCTCCCGGCAGCTCGAACTCCGTGATTCTACAACCTCTTCTGCTGAGCTGATGGGCGCATTCCTCCAGAAGGAAGCGGCTTTCTGGCCCCGCGTGCTGCCATTGATGCGTTCTGCACAGGCCGATTTTCGGTTGACGCTCTACCGGCCATTCGAACACTTCCTTCGAACCAACCACCACTTCGAAGACCGCCCGCAGATCCTCGATCGACCGGGCCATGTACCCGAGCGTGTCGAAGAATGGCTCAAGTGGAAAGATACCCCTCTGATCCGTTACACCGTGTGTGGGCTTAAGCGCGAACACCCCACAAAATGCAGCCGGCCGTATGAGCGAACCTCCCGTCTGAGTACCGAACCCCAGGGGGACGTGCGAGTCGACTATTGCCGCCGCGGTGCCGCTCGAGGACCCGCCTGGCGTATGAGCAAGATTTAGCGGATGCCGAGTCTCGTTTGGCTTATACGTAGCAAACTCGGTCGTCACAAGCTTGCCAAGCAGCACAGCTCCGGCTTTGCGCATTGCCACCACGCACGCGGCATCGGCTCGCGGCCTGCGACCCCGGTGGATAGGTGAACCGAGCTCCGTAGGAAATTCGGCCGTGTCGATGACATCTTTTACACCGAAGGGAATACCGTGCAGTGGGCTTCTCGGCTCGCTTCGGTCGGCCTCGCGGGCCTGTTTCAATGACAACTCTTCGTTCAGGGAGCACCACGCGCCAACCATTGGATTTCGCTCGCTAATCCGAGCCAAGCACGCACTCGTGAGTTCCTCAGACGAGATTTGGCGCTCATTAAGAAGTCTCCGCGCCTCCGCGGCAGTGAGTCTCTCCAGGTCTTTCATGAGTCGGCTCACGGGCGCTGCTTTTGCAGCTCATGGCTTGCAGCATAGGGCCGCCGAGAAGCGGCCGCCACCCCGGCCCGTCCCAGCTGCAACCTTACCGGGCCCGGCCCGAAGGGCGCCGACGTCAGGCAAGAGTTCACGTGCTCCCGGGTTGGCCGCCGTCGGGATGCATTAGGCGCGTTGACACTCTCGACGGAAACCTAGGTTGAAGTCTTGGAAGTACTCGAAGGAGATTGAGGCGTGCTGAGGAAGGCGGGAACAACGTGAGCCGGGCACCAGATGCCTTTGAAGAGTCCGCGTATCGAACCCTGAGATGGCGTTTAATACCATTCCTGATGTTGTGCTACGTCGTATCTTATCTTGATCGCGTCAATGTCAGTTTTGCGAAGCTGCAGATGCTCGACGATTTGCATTTTAGTGACACGACCTATGGGCTCGGCGCCGGCATCTTCTTCATTGGCTACGTCCTATGTGGGGTTCCCAGTAATTTGGTATTGCACCGGGTCGGCGCCAAAACATGGATCGCAATTATCATGGTGACCTGGGGTGCGCTCTCTGCCCTGATGGCATTTGTTACCACCCCTTCCCAGTTCTTCCTTCTTCGCTTTCTCCTGGGAGCCGCGGAAGCGGGCTTCAATCCTGGGATCATTCTATATCTGACTTACTGGTTCCCAGGAACCCGCCGAACGCGCATGGTATCTATGTTCCAGTCTGCTGTACCGATTTCAGGAGTAATAGGTGGACCACTCTCGGGATGGATCCTGGACCATATGGACGGTCGTCTCCATTTCCGAGGCTGGCAGTGGTTGTTCTTGATAGAGGCCGGCCCGGCGCTGATCCTGGGTCTATTGGCCGGGTGTTTTCTCGACAATGGAATCGCCCACGCCCGTTGGCTTACCTCGGCACAAAAGGGTCTGCTCAGCCGCACGCTAAGGCAGGAAAGCGAACTGAAAGAGTTGTCGTCGGTGCGCGCAATCCTGGCCGACGCGAGAGTATGGCGTCTGAGTCTCCTAGCGCTTGGGTTGGTGATCGGTGTGTATTCCGTGAGCTTCTGGATGCCCACTCTGCTCAAAGAAGCTGGCGCTCACTCGAGCACCACCATCGGTTGGCTGAGCGCCATCCCCAGCATCATCACAATCCCTAGCATGCTCCTGTTTGCAAGAAGTTCCGATCTGAGGAGAGAGCGCCGCTGGCACGTCGCAAGCGCAGCACTCCTGGGCGCTCTAGGACTGCTTTGTGGAGCGATGTTTAGTGATCACCTCATCCTCGCGGTGCTCGGGTTGACGCTTGCTAACGTTGGGCTCATGAGCGCTGTGCCGATGCAGTGGAGTTTCGTGACCGCCTTTCTGGGTGGCGCGGGGGGAGCGGCTGCCATCGGACTTCTCAATTCCGTCAGCAATCTCGGCGGGCTTGTCAGTCCGCCCCTGATCGGCTGGCTCAAGGACACGACCGGCAGTATTGAAGTGGGCCTTGCTGTCATCGCAACCCTTTCAGTCACCTCCGCCCTTCTTGCGCTGAGTGTGCCAGCCCGCATCGCGAATAGGTGAATGCATCGGCGATATTGGGGGCGTGAGGGCCACAAGGACAGCGGAGCCCCAGCTCGCGGCCGAGGCAAGGCCCAGTCGCCTCGGTCAAGTGCTAGGCGCTGTGTCCGTTACAAACGTGCCGCCCTGATAAATGACAGCCGGATCATCCGTATCGAGCGTCGGTTGTTGCGCTTCAATTCCGGCCCGAAACGGCTCGGAACTGTCCTCCGGCCGATAGCCAATGTGCCGCGCGTAGCGGTTGTCCCACCAAGTCGCTCGATTATCGGACACACCATAGATAATAGAGTGGCCGACTATTGGTGCGGTCAAGCTTGAGACGATCAGACGCTCCAGGTCGTCAAAGCTCAGCCAAGTGGCCAACATTCGCCGATCCCTTGGCTCGGCAAACGACGAACCAATGCGCAGACTCACCGTTTCTATACCGTAACGATCCCAATACAACTGCGCCACGGACTCACCGAAGACCTTGCTAAGCCCATAAACTCCGTCGGGACGCACGGGATCGCGCACCGTTATCACTTCGTCCTGGCGATAAAACCCGGTCACGTGGTTTGAGCTCGCGAACACAAGGCGTTTCACACGATGTCGGCGTGCTGCCTCATACAGGTTGTAGACGCCTATGATGTTGGCTGCGAGCACCGGCGCCCAGGCCTGATCAGTTACGCCGCCAAAGTGAACGACCGCATCGGCACCGGCGACCAAGGCGTCCACCGCCGCGACGTCAGCGAGCTCAACAATCCTAACCTCTTCCCCAGCCTGGGCCGCCGGCATCGGATGGCGATCGCTTAGGCGCAACACTTCGCAGTAGCGTCTGAGTCGAAGGCGCAATTCACGGCCCAGGTTCCCTGCTGCCCCGGTGAGCAGCAAGCGTTTCAAGCGTAATGGGCTCAGGGGCTCGCCAAGCATCCTTGATACCTGCGTCGGATCAGAAGATTTAGAGCGGGGACTTCACGTTCGCGCTTCGAATGTGAGATCAAATGGATAGCACACGCCGCACGGCGATACAAGACGGCTCCGCCGAAACGATCCGTTGATCTCCGTATGCAAGTGGAGTTAAGTGGCTTTCCTCCCTCCACATTAGAGACATCTACAAATCCTAGTTTTCCCCGCGTTCAACTCTGGCTGCTACCAAGAGGGCCCGGCTTGCCCAAGTTTCCGTGCAGCACTACCCAGAAACTTCGACACCCGGTCGAACCGCGCGACACGTTGTGCCAGCCACCGCCAATATGAGGCCGGGCTCGAGAGTCCGGCCCGGGTAACTGTCGAAACTCGCGAGATACCCCGACTGACTCTGAGCAGTTGCGGAGCCGATGATCTGTCATCGGTGAGAACTCGCCCCTGCCAATCGACAACTGGAGACGCCACGATGTCCGCACGTATTCGTCGCCGCCGTCGGCTGCTGCCCAACCTGCGCTTTGAAGTCCCTGAAGCCGCGCACATCCTGCGCATGAGTCGGGCGCAGCTGTATCACCGGATCCAGGAAGGATTCATCCGGTCCCAGAAGGATGGTGCGCGCACTTACATCACACGCACTGAGCTCAAGCGCTACGTCGAGTCGTGTGAATCCCCGGCCGCGCCTTGAGCGGTTTGTCCCAACCGCCCCTCCGTCGGATCCAGTGTCGCTGCAACGCTCAAGGCCCACTCCGCCCATTCGGCCAGTGACTCGTGCGCCGCCGGTCCTTCACAAGCCGCTGCGCTTATGTGGGCCACGTAGTCCCTGATTCGTTTGCTTTGGGCCCCGCGCGCGGAAGCTCGCCTGCGCTCCGCCTCAATACGGGCTGCTTCAGCTCTTTGTCGAGCCTCTTCCTCAAGCTCTCGCTGCCGCGCATGATGCCTGCGCTCCTCCCGCCATGCTTTCACGACCAGTTGATAGATGCCGCAGAAGATCCGGTTGAGTTGAGACTCGAGCGAACATGAAGGTCGGTCTTCAAAGGTCGGGCCTGTGCGATAGTCGATCTGCAACGTGATCCGCAGTCGCCGGGTCGGCACGTAGTGCCGTTCCCTCGACCTTGCCCTGGTAACCCGTGGTTGGGCGAGTCTTCGCATCCAGGGGCTCGGTCACTCGCAGCCGAACCTCTGCGTTGTGCCCGGAAAAAACCATGCGGCCTTCCTTCTCACCCTCCCGAAAATCCCCGAGCCGGGGGAGCTAAGGCAAGCGCGTTGACGATCGAGAGTGCGCGCCTACATGTGCCGAGTGACACACGGAAGCAGACCGCACCATGCGCGTCCCACAGGCGCCGTCCACGGTCCTGGACCCTCCTCCACGCCCATCCCTCCTCATCGAATTGCAAACGCTTGCGCCACTCCGGCCAATTGTTAGCCTTCTCGGCTGCCTTTTTTCGAGGCCCGAAGCTCTTTGGCGGCCTCTTCTAGATCGTCGCGGTACTGTTGAAGGGCGGAGTCCCAGTGACGCGTGCTCGGGGGCAACCTGATGGCGTTATCCGGCTCTGCCTCGTTCGCAATCCGGTCTCGGAGCCACGCATCATCCTGCACCGCAGCCGAGGGCGCCTCCTCGCTCGCCGCTGCCCCCTCGGCTCGATCCGTAAGGGCCTTGGCGCCGAGCCCTTCTCGAGATGGGCCGACTGTCAACGCGCCGGCGTCGAAGCGCTGCGGCTCTCTCTTCTGCAACTGGGGGCGATGGAGCTGTTGGCCGGCGTCCACGCGAGCCCACTACCCGCGTCCCGGGACCGGAATCAGCTGCAACCGGAGACGGCGGGGTTGTTCGCCAACGTGCACCCGAGCCCAATATCCGGCGGTCGGGTGGGATCCCCAGCGCGCCGACAGCGCTTTGCCGATCGCTCATCCCTTCAGCGCCGCGAGCTTCTCTTGCATTGCCGACGGTATGAATCGCAGATAGGCCTTCTCAATCATCGCGAGACTGGTCCCCGTCTGCGCGGCCACCGTCAACGGATCTACTCCGTAGAGCTGCAGCAGCTCGCTGATACGCGCGTGGCGAAAGCTGTACGCGCTAGCGGCGCTCGAGATGCGATTCCTCCCTGTAGCGCTTTCGTTGTGCTTGGCGATGGCTGCCCTCATCTGTCGCGCCCACATGTGCCGGCGCCAGGGCATCTCTCCGTCTTCAGTAAAGAGGGGCGCGCCGGGCAATTTATCCTTGCATTGCTCCTTGAAGAACTCGACCCCGTCTGCGGCCAAGAGCACGTGTCGCGGACGGAGCTTGGCTGGCCTGCCCTTCCGGTGAGCCAGTCTCAATGTCTGCCCACTGAAATCCGCAACCACCGTGGTCGCGAGCTCCATCGGGCGAGCGCCGGTGAGTTCAAGTCCGCGCAAGAATCGCCCCATCGCCGGAGACGCCGCGGCAATGACGGCCTTTCGCTGGGTCGCGTCGAGAAACACGGCGGTCTCGCCGCCTTCCTCAATATCATCGGACAGCGCTTTCAGCCTCCAAGCCGCCGGATTTCCGAGATATCCGAGCTCGACCGCCTGGTTCAGGGCGGCTGCAACCGCACGCGCATGGCGGTTCACGGTTCTCGGCTGGCGCCCCTCAAGGAGCCGCTCACGCCACTCGAGAAAGTCATCGCGCGTGACAGCTTCAAGAGCCATGTCCGCGAGGATGTCGTCGTAGAGCACCGTACCGAAGCGGGACTCCGTTCCGAGCGCCGTGTCCATACGACCATGTCGACGCAGATCCGCGATGTAGGCCTCCGCGGCATCGCGTACCCTCGCGCGCTTTATGCTGCGTACCGCGGAGCCCGCGATCTTGGCGAGCCAGTTTTCCGCTTCGCGCTTGGCGTCGTCGAACTCGAGAGGACCGCCCAGGAACTTGTGATTCTGCTTTCCGTCGCGACTCCGAAAGCGCAACGACCATGTATCGGGTCCTCGACGAAATCCTAGGAACGCACCTCGCCCGATGCGCTGGAAATAGGGCGTATGGCGCACCGCTAGGCGCTCGCGATCGCGTTTGCGTGAAAGATCGGGCACCGTGCGAGAAGGGTTCGGGTGAAAACGGGTGAAAACTGTTAGGGATAGTACCGCGGACTGACATGGACGACTATGCACAAATGGCCTATAAATGCTGCATTTCCTAAGATGCCCCTGTACGGCCTTGGACGGTCCAGCAACCCTCTCAAGGCTAGTACACCGGTTCGAATCCGGTAGGGAGCGCCATCTAATCAAGAACTTAAGATAGTCCTGACCAGCAGAATTGCCGTGCAGCCAGCACTTCCCCTTGCCGGGTGTGCAGAGGACTTTCACCTCCAAGAAAGGCGCCCCTGCCGGGTGCACCCAGAAAAACCCGGCGGGCGTAAGCCCGCCGGGTGGCTAATGTGATGCCAGATCAGGCACTCGGCACTTGGATCCGCACCACGTCCTTGAGGACTCCTTCCAGACCGCCGAAGACCGTGAGCTTGTCGATCTTCTCGGTCACCTTCTCCAAGGTTTCCAGCTCCTTCAGGCGGAGCAGCGTTGGGTTCTCATCCATGAGCCGCGCGGTGTTGAGCAGCGAACGAGTCGCCGCCGTTTCCTCGCGGCGCTTGATGAGGTTTGCCTGCGCCACCTTCTCGGCCTGGACCACCTGGTTCAGGATCTCCTTCATCTCGCCCGGCAGGATCACGTCCTTGACACCCACCGAGCGGACGGCCAGTCCGTGCCCCTCGACCCGGGCGCGCACGGTGTCCCCGACCTCGCGATCGAGCACACCCTTGTCGCCCAGGAGCTCATCGAGGGTCCGCGTTCCCACTGCCTCGCGCAGCGCGAACTGCAGTTCCTTGTAGAGGAACTCGACGAAGTTGGTCAGCTCCGCGCGCGCCTTGACCACGTCCAGCGCCTGCCAAAGCGCGGTCAGGTTGACGCGCAGACTTACCTTGTCACGGGTCAGAATCTCCTGACCCGCCACTTCCATCGACTGCACGCGGCGATCCACGAACTCGGTCTTCAGTGCGCGCTGGTACTTCCAGAACGCGTGCAGACCCGGCTCGAGAACCTTCGCGAGCTCGCCGTCCACGATCAGCAGCGCGACCGTGGTGTCGGCAACCTCAACGGCAGTCACCGCCTCGGCCACCTGACCTGCGAGCGGCGGCTTTGCACGGGCCAGCAGCTTCGCCAGCTCCTGCGGCAGCTCGAACTCCCTGGAGAAGTCGAACCTGTCGACCCGGACGTCCACGGGGCCACGCCAGTAGAGCTGACGCTTACCCGGGGCGACCAGACCTGCCACGCGGCCGTTCTTGTAGACCACACCGACTTCGCGGTCACCGAGTTCGACGATCGTGAAGTACTTCTCGATCGTAGCGCGTGCCTCCTCCACCAGGAAGTCGACCCGTGCGTGCTCGAACTCCGTCACCGTCAGGTCGTACACCTGGACTTCGACCCTCTTCAGCGGGTCGAAGATCCGGTACACGCCCGGCTCGAGAATGGTCTTGAAGCTCCGGTTCCGAAACACAAGGCCGCGCTCGTGCTGGGCGATCGTCACTCGCTTGAAACCCAGCATGTTCCTTCTCCTTTCACGTCTCTCGTTGAAAACGTCCGAATAGGTCGAGGTGTGACCCACACCCGCTCCACGGGCGGCGAGGGTCGCGGCGCCATCCGCGCGGCGGGTCAGCGCCCTGCCCTCGCCCGCGTCCGGACAACGTTCAGGGTCATCACCGCGCACTTCCGACGCCGCGCACCCTCGCCGCTCAAGGCGGAGCGCGCGCTGCGGTCATCACGTCTCGTCTGCTCCACCCTGCGGGGGAGACAGACGATCGGCGACGCCGCCGGGGCACCTCGATGCGAGGCCGAAGCCCCGCGCTCTTTGGAGCCAGCTTTACAGGCTGGTGCAAGTGTGGGAGTCGAACCCACGACAGACGGCACCTTAAGCCGTTGCTCTTACCTGACTGAGCTAACTTGCTGGCGACCGAGACCGCGTCCTCGTGCGGTACACGCGAGCGCAATTCGCAGCGCCGGCGCGCCAGGCGGGACTCACGAGCCCGCACCGCTGACACGACTTCCGTCTCGACCTCTGTACGGCCCGATCCCCACGGGGATTCGCGGCCGGATGGAACACGAGGCAGGAGTCGAACCTGCGTGCTTTGGGTTCAAAGCCCAACGGGGATGCCGGCAACCCACGGCTCGTGTAATTGGATCAGGCGGCAGGAATCGGACCTGCGTGGGCTGCGTTCAGAGCGCAGCTGGGATGCCAGCAACCCACACCTGAAAAATCTGGCGGGCCGTCAAGGAATCGAACCCTGCTGACCGGTTTTGGAGACCAGTGTCCCCCCAGGGGACGACCCGAATTGGCGGAAGGCGGTCGGTCTCGATCCACACACCCGTGAGGGTGCCGCTCGCTTTCGAGGCGAGGGTGCGCGCCTGCGCACTTCACCTTCCTGAATTGGCGGAGAGCGGACCACTTGAAGGCCATGCCGCATGACGGCACCCATCGGTTAGCAACCGCGTGCAGGCCCTGCCTGCTTCGCTCTCCGTGATTGGAGCCCGCCTGAGGACTTGCACCTCACCACTCCCGCTTACAAGGCGGGCACACCGCTACCTGTGCGTGACGGGAAATTGGTGGGTCGCCCAGGAATCGCACCTGGATCACTCCGCTTAAAAGGCGGGTCTCTGTCTCGCTGAGTTAGCGACCCATGACTGGTGCCCCACGATCGAATTGCACGATCCACCTCCGGATTACGAATCCGGCGCTCCGCTCTCAGAGCTTGAAGGGCGTGATCTGGTGCCGTTGGCTGGATTTGCACCAGCTGCCTGCCGCCTACCAAGCGGCTGCACATCTCGACGTGCTTCAACGGCGAATTGGCACCCACGGAGTGAGTCGAACACTCGCAACCCGCCTTCGGAGGGCCGGCGCCGATTTCCGTCGGCGTGGGTATGAATTGGCACCCGTGAGTGGAGTCGAGCCACTGCGATCCGCGTTCGTACCACGGTCCCCGAAATCCCTCGGGCCACGGGCATTATCTGAGCCCAGCATCGCGCAGCATCTTCTTCGATGCGGTGCGCTTGGAGGCGGCATAGCGCCCCTTTTCAACAATCTTGTTCGTGACGATGTCACGTCCCGGCTGGCCGGAGTACTGCACCGTTCCGTGCCGCGGCCGAAGCCACTGCGGTACGCGCTCCCAGGGAAGCAGCTTCCCGTGGCAGTCGAAGAGATTCCTCCCCTCGGGTTTCACGTATGTCTTGGTGACGTTGACTTCCTTCATCGTCAGGAAAAACCAAGTGCCGTCGATGAGATGGAGCACATGATCTTTATCGACCTCAACGCGAGTTACCGGCTCGGGCTTGCGCTGAGGCTTGCGGTGCTTGACCTTCTTGATGATTCCATCGCGGGGATCGACGTAGAACTCGTCGCGACGGCCCTCACCCAAGCGGTAGGGCGGCATGAATTCCGCGCGCACCCAGAGCTTCCGGTCCTCGCCCACGAAGATCTTCTTCGGTGGAATGAGATACTGATCAAGGTGCTGAAGAAGGTGGCTGTTGGTGGGTGTGCTCATGTCGAAGTTACGGCACAGATCACCATAGAAGGCGTCATACCGCCGACCGCAAGCCTTGCGCACCTGTCCCTTGAGGGGTGAGAGGAATTCACCGAACTCCTTGCGCCCGCCACCCACTACATAGCGGCGGCGGATGCCTTCGCGCATGGGGGCATCTTCCCCGCTGAACTCCCTCATCCGCCGCACCTCGTGGAAGCTCCGGTGGCTTCCGCGGCGCTCATGCTCACAAAGCAGCTTGTTGAGATCGGGCCTCAAAGGGATCACCTGCCTTTCAGTGCTGGTGGGTGTGGGTGTCGTAATGGATGTGGCGGGTGGACTTGCACCACCACCGGCAGGTTTATGAGACCTGTGCACCGCTATTTGTGCTACGCCACAGAAATGGCGCCTCGAGAAGTGCTCGCACCTTCGTCTCTTCCTCTTCAGGGAAGCGCTTGTGCTATCTCAGCTATCGAGGCGAAATTGGTACGCCCGGCCAGAGTTGAACTGGCACGCCGAAGGCACAGTCTCCTCGGGACTGCGTGTCTGCCGATTCCACCACGGGCGTATGGTGCGGATCCTCGGACTTGCACCGAGAAGCAACTGGGTTTAAGCCAGCCAGGTCTGCTCATTCCCTTCAGATCCGCAAATGGTGCCAAGCCCCGGACTCGCACCGGGAAGCGGTTAGATTTGAGCTAACCAGGTATGCTAGTTCCCGTCAGCTTGGCGGCACTCGCGGTCAGACTCGAACTGACAAATGGAGATTTAGGAAATCTCCGCCGTTCCCATCGGCGCGGGTATGGCGCCCCGAGTTGGACTCGAACCAACGTCGTCGGCTTAGAAGGCCGTCTACCGGTCCGCCGGCCGGGGCAAATTGGAGCGGGCGAACGGAGTCGAACCGTCCCATGCCTCGTTGGCAACGATGCCGCGCACCATGCGCGCCCGCATGCTTGGTAGCTGCCGCAGGACTTGCACCTGCTACCTCCGACTTATCAGGTCGGTGCTCATCTGCATGAGCTTCGCAGCCAAAACTGGTCAGGACGGCAGGACTTGCACCTGCGGCTTCCGAGTTCCAGGCTCGGCTGTCTGCTGCTGACTTACGTCCTGATCTGGACACGCCGACAGGAGTTGCACCTGCCTCAAGTCGCTTTGCAGGCGACCGCCTGGAGCTGCTCGGCCACGGCGTGGGTTTTGGGGTGACAGGCTGGGCTTGCACCAGCTACAGCGGGGTCACGGCCCGCGGGCTATCTACTTCGCCTTCTGCCACGAATTGGTACCCTCGGCAGGACTTGCACCTGCATGGTCGTGTTGGGACCGCTTGGTTCTGAGCCAAGTGTGTCTGCTGATTCCACCACGAGGGCATCGAAATGGTGTTCCGTATCGGAATCGAACCGATCTCTCGCGCTTGAAGGGCGCGGGGTCTCACCAGAAACCCAACGGAACGTGGCGATCGTGCGGAGACTTGAACTCCGTAAGCCAGGCTTGAGAGGCCTGCTGCTCGAGCCGCTTTGCATTGACGATCATGTTGGTGGAGCGCATCGGAATCGCACCGATCAGGCTATCTGCTTGCAAGGCAAATCCGGGTTCCTAGCCCGCACCCCAGAAATCAGAAGTTGCTTACGGCAACCACTCGTTCGATTCGCATTCACTGGCCGCGTTTATCGACAACTTCACGGTTTGGTACCGCCGGGTGGACTCGAACCACCGTCTCACCGCTTAAGAGGCGGGACTCTCGCCCGTTGAGTTACGACGGTATGGGCTGGGGCAGCGTCTTGGAGTCGAACCAAGCCGGTCCACCGGACGCGAGGGCTACGTGTTAGCGCCGGGGAGTGTCCCCGTCTAACGCTGCAAAGTGGTACCCGGTGCAGATTGAGTGCCTGCGACATTCGGTTTGTAGGACCGACGCTCTTCACGTCTGAGCTAACCGGGCATCGAATTGGCGACCACTAGCGGTAACGATCCGCTCTCACCAAGTGGACAGCTTGGCTGCGACACCTGTCGCATCAGTGGTCAGATTGGCTGCCGACCTGCGGCTCGAACGCAGCGCGTCCGGATTAACAGTCCGGTTCCCCCACCCGGGGGGACTGTCGGCAAGAATAGGATTGGAGCGGAGTGCGGGAGTCGAACCCGCCTCATCTGCTTGGAAGGCAGAGGCCCAAAGCCGCTAGACCAACCCCGCTCGCAAAAATCGAGGGCTTTGTGTATCGCTTTACGGCTCCCCGTCTCCATGCGACGGATCGTTGCGTGCGCCGGACTTTGGGCGGGGGTTTTCGGGTGGCGTGAGAGCGCGGATCATCGCTCTCGAAACCTGTCTGCCCCCGGCCTTGCGCCGGAGGCAAGGCCAATCAGAGCTCGATACCTTCGACTCGGGCCAGCAATTGCCCGAGTAAGGCATGCGACGACGTCGGGCTATAGCAGCCCGCCGCTGTGCGCGTATCGAGTGGTTTTCTGATTGCAGTAATCATTGCGGCGCGTTTTTTACGCCCACCAAAAATGGAAGTCAAGCGCCATATCGAAGCTTTTCCGCGACATAACACTTGGCTCGACGACGGCGGAGGCGTGTATCGATCAATACTCTCAACGACTTGCCGCGGATTTTCCGTTCCCGCGAGCGGCTGTGCGGTCGCGCTCCTCGAACTGTGTTCTTCCGACTCCGTCACGCAACGACCTGGAGTGTGGGCTCCGTGTCGTCGATGCTTTGCCACTGCAACCACTGTGCCCCACGATGCGCGCTTTCGTCGGTAGCTCATGCCCGCGATGAGCCGCGACCTCTGCTGAGCTGACGCTTGAGCGAGGAGATCTGGGTTCGCAGCGCAGCGTTCTCGGTGTTCGCGGCGCGGAGTCGCGTGCCAAGATACAGAGCCACGCCACTGAGGCAAGCGAAGAATGCGAACTCCATAGGTCAGTGCGGTCGCGGGCGGCGGCTATCTGCGTACCCGACGTCGCACTCGCAGACATCACAGCTGAGGATCAGCACTTCCTCAGCAGAAGGAAACGTTCCAGTCATCCCGGAGCCCATGGGACTTCCCCTCCCTA
>Ga0335083_10000992_pt1 | contig 40282 bp, 33 predicted proteins | sample Lox_Sample_42_FD_206716 | JGI IMG/M metagenome (GOLD analysis project Ga0335083, IMG submission 206716) | Soil microbial communities from Loxahatchee National Wildlife Refuge, Florida, United States - Lox_Sample_4.2 | ecosystem: Environmental > Terrestrial > Soil > Wetlands | place: USA...
CAGCTTCATCATGCACCTCGTACCATGCCATGCCAAAGATCTCGCTTAGCATTCGCTCGATCAGGTGGTGGCGGACAATGGTGCGCTCGGCAATCTTGCGGCCTTCCGGCGTGAGCTGAATGTGTCCGTCCCGCTTGACGGAGACGAGTCCGTCCTTGGTCAGGCGCTTCACGGCAAATGTTACTGCAGGTCGCGTCACTGAAAGCCAGTGAGCGAGCGTCGCCGGGATGACAGCTTGGCCCTCGGATTCAGCCTCCGCGATGGCTTTGAGGTAATCTTCCTTTGAGATCGTGATCATCTTTGGGTTTCGTCCCGATTGGCTCTTAAGCCTGCCAGTCGGGCGCAGTGGATAATACTGACTCAAATGAGTTCAATGCAGCTGCTTGGACATCGTGAAGCGAGACCAAGTCTTCTCGGGATCATTGTACTGATCGTGGCGGTGGTTGCGATGCCGCTGCTCGCGCAGCAGCAGCGCAGGCTGTCCGCGGTGACTGCCAGTGCTGCACTGAGAGCAGATGCTGCAGAGTCCGCCCTCTGTGGCTATTTGTCGATCATCGCCCTCGCAGGTCTGGTTGCGAATGCCTTCTGGGGAATCGCCTGGGCCGATCATGTGGCCGCCCTGTGCCTGATACCGCTGGTTATGAGGGAGGGTTGGCAAGCTCTAAAAGGAAGACCGTGCGACTGCTGCTGATAATTCCAGATGAGGCCCCCGACGTGGGGAATGGGAGCAAGGCATGCTGTCCGCCGCTGTTTCCTACAGATCGGACATCGCGCGACGTCTCAACCGCTCCCACTGCCGGATCACGAACTGTTGACGCGTTTCCTACGCATCCGCTCCTTTCGCTTTCTTCTGCACCAATTCGGCTTCGGCCTGTAACCAGTCGTCGAGTTCGTGTCCGTCTTGCCTTTCCCGTCGCTCGTACAGTTCGTAGGCGCGCAAACGGACTTGGGCCTGAAATTGTTCAGTTGTTGTTTGAGCGCTCTCACTTATTGTCCTGGCTTTGGCAGGCGGTGTGTGGGTACGTTTCATCGCATTCCTCCACGCAACCGTTGTACATCGAGTCTAGGCTAGTCGCTTGAGGGCTTCAACCTGGAGACAAGCGTCACATACCGAGCAGTGGCGAGCGTGAGATCGTCGGCAAGCCGACGATGGAGTTTGATGTCGGACGGGTCAGCGTCTGGACGGTCAAGGTATCTTACTAGCGCCTCGAATGCTTGGCGCAGCTTGTGTTCGGCTGACCTTAGTTCTTCGTCAAATGTCGACATCGCCGTGAACTATAGTGCGTCCCGCATTAAACTCCTTCTCGGAAGATGGTCGCCGACTGGACGTGTCCTAGCGGCGGCAAGCGGAGCAATATCCCCCGACCTCCAGCCGCGCCACCAGGATGTGGAAGCGACATTCTTGTTCCAGTTGACGCTTGAGCGAGTCGAACCTCTCACTCACAAACTCGGTGATTTTCCCGCAGCGCAGACAAGCGATATGAATGTGGTCCCGGCCCAGCCTACGTTCGTAGTAGTGGCCTTCACCATTGAGATGCATCAAGTCGAGCTCGTCAATCAGCCCCTGCCGCTTTAGCAATCCCAGGGTCCGATAGACTGTGCTGCGGTCGACAGAAGGGTCCAACTTCTGTGCCTTGCGCAAGAGTTGGCTCGCGTCTAGGTGCTTGTTGGCGGTTTCGATCACGCTCAGAATGGCCCGGCGCTGATCGGTCATGCGGATTCCGCGCTCTGACAATTGGGCCTGCAGACGGCCGGGAATCTCCGTTTGAGGAAGCGGCATGGTTGGTACCCTCGACTTGAGTTGCAACTAATCGCAAACACGCTGCGACAGAATCTTGCGGCCTCGTATTGACACTCTGCGCCAGGCGACCGTAAGCTTCACATTGTAGTCCTTGTTGCGACCCAGTTGCAACAAGAATTGCGCGAGAGCAGCCATGAACGGCAAGCATATCCCGTGCTCGGACGAGGCCAGGACATTTCAATGTTTCTTCTGTCCGAGTGGCTGCGTCTGCCTCCGCTGGCAGCGCACGCTGCTTCTGCACTTCACTCGGAACGATTTGGCCCGTGCACTCGACTGTTTAGAAGACATACTGAAGCACCCGTCTTGTGGATTCTGCTTGGGCGTGGGGGCTTTTTGCGCTTGCCACGCTGCTGACGGCCAGTGCTACTTGTCATGCCAGGACCGTGTAGTTCTTAGGCTTTCAGCAGATGATGCGCGGGGCCTGCTTAGGGAACTAGCCTCCGCCCATGCAGCACTTGTCGAGACCGAGGTCGCGCCGGGCGAGCGGTGGTCGTGCAAAGAGGGGGCCCGCGGCCTGATGATTGTCGTGAGTCTGTTTTCGAAGGCGAGGCATAGTGGGAGACTGCCGCAAATACGGACGAGTTTGGACAAAAAGATGTGTGATCTTGCCCCGGTGAGACGCTACTCAAGTTCCGATCGCCCCAGAGGTCACCGGCTCGGGATCCGTTTCGGTTTCAGTTGCAATTGGGTTCTGTCTAGCTAAGGAGCGTTTTGAACTTGCGGGACCAGGCGCGAATCCCACGATCCAGTCTTTCTGCGGGCGCATTACCCGCTCACTGCGGAGAGATGGCGCTCCCCTCGCTAGCTGAAAGGAAGGTAGGGGTGGCGGTTCGAAGGAATCGCCGGTTCTGGACGCGGCGTCTGCATGCGACGCTCGGACTGATTTCGGCGTTCAACCTGGTTCTGCTGATCAGCACCGGGTTCTTGCTGCAACACCGGGAACTCCTTCGCCTGGATGAACGGGCCGTGAGCCGGCGAATTCTTCCTTCATCCTATCGTCCCGAAGATCCTGGTCGCGGAGTTCGGGCCGACATCGTAATCACCGACCTTCATTCGGGGCGTTTGTTCGGCGCTGCCGGAGCCTTGCTTCTGGATACGGTGACGATCGTATGGCTGGTCATGTTGGCGACCGGGCTGGCGATGTACGTCTCCCGGGCACGGGCGAAACGCCGCTCGCTAGGTCCGCAGGAAGAGAATGAAGACTGAGAAGAGGATCAAGTAAGCAACGGACGTAGTAGAAGTTCTAAACAAATATGACCTCCGCCGCGCTAACGGCGGAGGCCAAGTTCGCAATCACATGGAGACTCGATGCCAACACGTAACTGCAATACCCGAAGTGTATCAGTACAGAATGCCTGCTCAAAAGGGCGCCGCTGCATTGCCGGCTATCTTCAGCGGCATTTCATATTTACAGTATTAACTGCCTTCCTCTCTACCAGTTCCGCGCAGGTGTTCGCTGCTCCCCAGCAAAGCGCTCCTGCCACGGAGAACCAGAAGAGTGCATCGAGCGACACTGAGATTGATGTGCTGAAAAAACAAGTCAGCGACCTGCAGGAGGACCTCCGGCGTGTACACGCCCTCCTGGAGTCGCGTGAAAGTGGACAAGAGGGTGTAAGCACTCCAGCCCAGCAACCGGGACCCGCCACGGGGGCTGTTGCAACAACAAACAAGGTCCTTGCGGCCGAGAACCCACCGGAATCAACCGAAGGCATACCACAATACACGGGCCGACCCACCGATCCGCAGATTGCGATTGCCACCAAGGCACAAGGCGGCGACCTGTCTGGGGCAGGACACTTGTTGCGCACCGACAGAGTTGTGGTCGGAGGCTACGGCGACTTCCAGTTCCGAACCCCGTCGCTTTCGGAACGCGCCGATGGCGGAGGTACATCGACGTTCCAAAGCACCCGCTTTGTGTTGGGTATAGCTGCGGTGCTTTCAAAAAAACAAAACATCACTCTCAACTCTGAGATCGAATACGAGTTGGGCACCAGCGAGATTGACGTGGAACAAGCTTTCATCAGCTGGAGAGTCCGTCCGGAATTCGATTTTCGTGCCGGGATCATCGTACCGCCGATCGGACGATTCAACACGTACCATGATTCCAATCTGAACATCACGACTCTCCGGCCACTGATCAACCAATTTATCGTGCCGACCGCGTATCGCGATGCCGGGATCGGCGTTCGGGGTGTGTTGCGCCTGCCGCGAGAGATGAAGCTCTCGTATGAAGCCAACGTCGTGAACGGATTCCAAGCAGCCAATGCGGATGGCGAAGCAACTCCATTTTCACGACTGCTGGGCCAGTCTTCGGCCGCAGAGCCGGGCTTGATCGCTTTCCAGGCAACCCGCAACAGTAAGGCTGTGGCAGGGCGTATTGGATTTTCACCAATCCTGGGTCTGGAATTCGGTCTCTCGAGTTATGCCGGTACCTTCACGAACCAGGGCGATCCGAAGAAGTCCGCCACGATTGTTTTCTTCGACGCGTCCTATCAGCGCGGCTCATTTGTCCTGAATGGCGAATACGGCCATTCGAACATCGTCGGTGCCGGGATCGCTCGCCAAAGCCCTGCCCCACCCGTAGTGAATCCGAACGATCCACTTACCATCGCAGCACTGTCCGAGTACGTCGCTCAGACCTCACCCGGCCAGGACGGGTTCTATGTCGAGAGCGGTTACAAGTTCTTTCGAGGCCTATTTCGCAACACCGAGAAATTTGACGAGGGCTCTTACGTAATGCCCGTGCTTCGATTCGAGGCGGTTCGCCGTGATCGCACGCTGTCTGATTTCTACCTCAACCAGTCGCGGACCACGGTCGGTTTGAATATCGCTCCTTCTCCGAATGTGATCTTCAAGTTGAACTACCTCTTCAATCACACCTTCGGACCTGTGCCCAATGTTCCCGGAGCCATCGGAGGAGCAGACTTCGGGAACAATCCGCTGCCACATCTTGACTACGGGAAGAATGGTTTCACAGGGAGTGTTGCCTATGTTTTCTAGGGAGCGCAACCCTCTGTGCAAGAGCCGGTTGGTGAGCCACACGGTGGTTGCTTGCCTTCTCCTTTTACTGGCGGGCAATCTTGGCGCAGAGATGCGCGCGAGCTTCCGACCGCACCACCGCCTGCGTCGGGCCCACGCTCGCTCCCTGCGACTGTCCGATGGGACGCTCGTACCTCTGGCGCTTGTAGAAGCTGCCGATCCGCCGGAAGTCACGATCGGGGAGCGTCTCTTTCTCGAAACCAGATTTGCCCAATACTTTGCGACGCACTTCAGTGGAAACGTCAATCAGCCTTTGTCGCAAGGTGATCCGACTGTCAACTACGTTCAGACAACGACGGGAAAACTTCTGAGCCCGTTTGCCGGGAAGTCCATGAACTGCCGATCCTGTCATTTCGTGGATGAGTTCGCCGAAGAAGAAGGGGGCGGCAACCGCACGTATGCGGATTTCGCGCGGCGAAGTCCCGTCCCGGCACGCGAAGATGGGCACTTGACGGCTCCCCGAAACGCTCTCAACATGGTGGACTCCTCGATCCCGCGCTCCGTGGGACTGCTTCTCCACGGAGACGGAGAGTTCGCCACTCTCGAAGCCTTGGTGGACAGCACCATCACTGGCCGGAATTTCGGCTGGCTTCCGCAGGAATACCTTCAGGCCCAGGCTCACATCAGCCGGGTGATTCGCGAAGATGATGGCTCAGGAGATTTGGCTCAAGACTATGCCAGTCTATCGTACGCAAAACTGCTTTTGGGCACCGCGCCCGACATTCCAGTGGATCTCCGCCTTCCCATGCAGTATCGAATCGATGTCAACAGCACTACCGACGAAGAAGTAGTGGACGCCGTTAACCGTCTCATCTCGGCGTATGTTTTCAGTCTTACATATTCCCGCGACATCCATGGGATCCACGACGGCTCCCCGTACGATCGCTTTCTGCTGAAAAACAGTCTGCCTTCCGCACCGGCGCCAGATGAATCGGATGCCGCGTATTCGCAACGCGTCCTCCAAGCGGTCAATCAGCTACAAAATCCGCAGTACGTCACGGTCGGCGACGGTGCCTTTGAGACCCACGATCAGAAATATGTTTTTGGCCCATTGGAGCTTCAGGGGCTCAGACTCTTTCTCCGCGAGGCCCAGGATGCGAAGGTCTCTCACATTCAAGAGCATTCAGCGTTTCTCGCCGCTGCCCTTTTACCGGGAGTGGGATTTGTGTTCCTCGGCTGGGCCGGCTTCAGACGGCGTCGTCACATGATCGTTGCCGTCGCGGTGGTAGGCGTCCTGTGCTGTGTGCTGATCGCCTGTGGCGGAGGAAGTGCATCCGTCCCGCCGATCCCCATCGTTGAGGCCAAACACGTGGGTAATTGCGCCACCTGCCATGTGGCACCCAACTTCACAGACTTCCGGCTACACAATACCGGCGCCACTCAAGAGGAATACGATGCAATCCACGGCGACGGTTCCTTCGCCCAACTGGCAATTCCGGACTACGCCGAGCGTCAATCGCATCTCGATGACTATCTGCCTCCGACACCGATTCATCCTCTTGCATCTGGCCGCTTCCGTGCACCGGCAAGCGCCACAGATAACAAGTTGACCGATCTCGGAATGTGGAACGTCTTTGCCAACACCGACTTCCCGGACCCGCAGCAGCGGCTGCAGGATCTGGTGTGTCCGAGTTCTCCATGCGACCTGGCGCAAACACTTCCCCTAACCATCGGGCGGTTCAAGACGCCCACGTTGCGCGATCTGGGGCACTCCCAGCCCTATCTGCATACTGGCCGGATGGATACCATCGAAAAAGTGCTGGATTTTTACCGCCACACCGCTCTTCTCGCTCAGGCCGGCAAGTTGCGCAACGCCGATCCCAACATTGCCGGAATTTCGATTGACGGGCAGGACGCCGCGGCACTGGCAGCCTTCTTGCGCGCACTTAACGAGGATTACGATTGAGAAACCGGTTTTGTTAGGATTTCGGAAGCATAGTTTTCTCGAACTCGTGAACGTCCAGCCAAACTTGAGCTGGTTCGAGATCCCGCATGAACTCTAGCCGCTCGATATGGTTGACGTTACCTGCCGTCATGGCTGCTGTAGCAGTCCCTGCTACGGCCGAAGTCTACCTGAACGAATCCCAGGCTCTCGCGATCGTATTTGGGGAAAATGCGACAGTGCGGCGGGAGCAAAAGACGCTCAACGAACCGACGCGGGCGAGACTGGAGCATTCCAGCAACCTCGAATTCCCCGAAACTTCCTATACGTTCTTCATCGGCGACCGGGCTGGACACCCCGCCGAATACGCCATCACGATCAACGAAATCGGCAAGAGCGAACCCATAACCTTCATGGTTGGCATGAGTCCGGATGGCAGAGTCACGGACGTGGCGATCATGGTTTTCCGTGAGAACCGGGGCTGGGAAGTTAAAGAAAAGCGCTTCCTCAACCAGTTCCGCGGCAAGACGATCGGAAACTCGATCCGCGTCAATGAAGACATCCTGAATTACACCGGGGCTACTCTGAGTTCCAAAGCTGTCGCACGCGGGGTGAAGCGGGCTCTTCTTCTGCTAGACACATTTTATCCGCGCGATGTTCGTGGCCAACTGCGTCCCACGGGTCGATTGGTGCAGCCCTACTCTGCGTTACCCCTGGCAACGACAACCGATTCACAAGGCACGCTCGCGCTATATCGGCAAAGACGGCTTCGAATGGGGACGATTTGCGAGATTCGGGTCTGGAGCCGTTCGTCTTCCGAGGCGCAGTGCGCCTTTACAGCCGGCTTTGCTGAAATTGAGCGCAGCGAGCAGACATTCAGCGCTTACCGCCAAGATAGTGAATTATCCTTCGTTAACCGTGAAGCCGGAGTTGGCCCCGTTGCCGTCACAGAGGAGTTCTTCGATCTGACTCGTTACGCAGTTCAATCCTGGAAACGATCGCGCGGGGCCTTCGATATCACCGTAGGGCCGCTGATGGCGGTTTGGGGACTTCGTGGTGGAGAACCTCGCGTCCCTTCCATGGCCGATCTGTTCGAGGCGCGAAGTCTTGTCGGCTGCGACAAACTGACCCTTCAGCGACGCGGTCGAACGATCCAATTTCAGCGGCAGGGAATGAATCTAGACTTTGGAGGGCTGGCAAAAGGTTATGCTGCCGAGTGCGCAGCGCGTGTTGCATGCCAGCAGGGGGCGAGGGCAGCACTCGCCAATCTGGGAGGGAGTTCGCTTTCCGCCTCAGGAGCCACTCTGCGCAGGAACAATCACAAGTGCCGCCCCGAAGGAAGTGCCCCCTATGGCGAATGGATAGTCGGTGTAGCCGACCCCGGCGACCCGACGCACTGCGCTCTATATCTCATGCTTAAACCGGGATGGTGTCTGTCAACGTCGGGCACCTACGAACAACAGGTCGAGATTGAAGGGGCCCGGTTCAGTCATCTTTTAGATCCTCGAACGGGATATCCTCTTGATGGTCTTCGTTCACTAACCACGATTGCCCGGTCGGGACGGCGCAGTGAAGCACTGTCAAAGTACCTGCCGACTCTGTCCTCCGCGGAAAGAAGCGATTCAATTCGACACCTCAGGCAGTGCGATTGGGCACATCTTGAGGTGTGTGCAACAGGCCATCTGCTAAAAGACATATTCTTCCGACATACGGACCGGATTATCCACTCAAGTGACCGTTTGTAAGAGCCGTGAACATCTTAATCGCGCCGAGATCGTTTGAGGTTTGCCCTTATGGGGCTAGTCACTTGAGGGTTTCAATTTGGAGACAAGCGTCATAGACCGGGCAGTGCGCACACCAACGTGTGACCTAAATCACAGTGCAGCCATCCCGTGGCAGGTATTATGAAAATGAAATTCAGTTTCATCTAGCAACTGGCCGGTGACGGTCTATTTTTTTACGGTACGTGTTGCGACTAAGTCGCATATACGGAGGCGATCATAATGATGACCCCAGACAAGGAATGTCTCGGACCGACCAGAACTTGCAGCGCGGTGCTTGTAGGTTTGTTGGCTATCTTTTCTCTCATTTCCTGTCAGTCGGCTTTGGCCAGCTCCACGGCCAGTATCTCCGGCACGGTCTTTGACCCCAGTGGCGCTATCGTGGCGGGTGCCACAGTCATCCTTCATGACGCCGAGCATGGGGTGCAGCAGAGTTCTGCTACCAATGACGACGGGTCTTACGCTTTCCCTGCGCTTCCGCAGGGTCACTACCGCATTGAGGTCACGGCGCCTGGTTTCAAGCCGTATGTGCAGAACGGTTTCGTGCTGCGTCCAGCGAATGCAACCAAGTTGGACGTCATTCTTGGCCTCGCTTCTGAGAGCACGACCGTTGAGGTTTCCGCCAACAGCGTCCAGCTGGATCTCTCCAGCACACAGATGGGGGAAACAATCACTGGGAGCAAGATGACAAGCGTTCCCCTGAACGGCCGCAGCTTCACCGATCTGCTTGCCATACAGCCTGGTGTTGTCCCTGCCAGTTCCGCGCAGCCCAACGCAGTCGTCATGTCTGGCTGTACCAGTACGCCTCCCTCGGGCGACCTCAGTCCGGGCAATATGTCCGTGAGCGGACAGCGCGAAACCGCGAACGGCTTCGCGTTGAATGGCAGTGACGTGGAAGAGGATTTCAACAACGGTACGGCGGTTGTTCCCAACCTTGACTCCATACAGGATCTCCGGGTGCTAACCAACAACTTCGATGCTGAGTATGGAAACTTCAGCGGAGCCCAGGTACTGGTGGCAACCAAGTCTGGCAGCAACCAGATCCACGGCAGCGGCTTCGAGTTTCTGCGCAATACGGCTTTGGACTCTCGCAACTATTTCGGGACGGAGCGAGCCAAGTACGACCGCAATCAGTACGGTGGCACCGTTGGTGGCCCTATCCGAAAAAACAAAGCCTACTTTTTCTTCGACTATCAGGGTACGAAGATGACGCAGGGGCAGGAAACCGGCAACATCGTGGTGCCCAGTCAGGCCGACCGTGCGGGCAATCTCGCCGACCTCGGAGCACAATTCACGGGCACGGTAAGCACAGACTACTGGGCGGCACAGCTCTCACAGAAGCTCGGCTATCCTGTCACGTCGGGAGAGGCTTACTCCGCCGTTTTTCCGAATGGAGTCATTCCGCAGAGCGCATGGTCGGCGCCAGCCAAGACGTTGTTGCAATACATTCCGCAACCCAACGCCGGCTCGAACCTCTTTTCCAGCTCATCGGCGAATGAAACGCTCGGCGACAACAAGGGTGCCGCGCGCATTGACGTCAGCACCCGCTTCGGAGATCTAACGGGCTACTACTTTATTGATCAATATACGATGGACAACCCTTACCCAACCGCGCAAGGTGGCGCCAACGTGCCGGGTTTCAACGCGCTTTCGAACGGGCGCGCACAACTTTTCAGTCTTGGTCTGACCAAGGCATGGGGCGCCAACACCATCAACGAAGCGCGCATAAGCTACATGCGCTACGCGAATGTCATCGGGCAGCCGGTTGGCGGTGTCGGACCTTCGTTGGCCTCTCAAGGATTCGTCGAGGGCCAGGGCACATTAGGTATCGTTCCACTGAACCCAGGCATTGAAGGTATCGAGAACGTCGCATTCAACGACTTCACGATTGGAGTCGACGTAACCGGCGAACGACAGGTGAACAATACCTATCAGTGGAACGATAACCTGTCGCACGTCATCGGTGCACACACGCCTAAATTCGGCGGCAGCTTCCACCTCGACCAAGTCAATATCAACTCGAACTCAATCAACAACGGATCGTTTGTATTTCAGGGTACCGAAACCGGCTCCGACTTTGCCGATTACCTCCTCGGTATTGCCAGCACGTATGAGCAGGGAGACGCCAGCCCGTTTTACATCCGCAACAAATACATCAGCCTGTTTGCCCAGGATAGCTGGCGGATACGCCCCAACCTGACCCTCAATTACGGTGTGCGTTGGGACGTTCTGCCTCCGTGGCACGAAAAATATAACCAGCTTCAGACGTTCGTCCTCGGACAACAGTCGGTGGTCTATCCCAACGCTCCCCAAGGCATCGTCTTTCCTGGCGATCCGGGCATTCCCAACACGCTCGCTCCCACAAAGTGGACGGATTTTGCTCCGCGCTTTGGCGTGGCGTATTCCCCCGGTTTTCAGGATGGGCTGCTGGGAAGAGTCTTCGGCGGTCCGAATAAAAGCAGCATTCGCGCCGGTTGGGGTATGTTCCATACCGCGATCGAAGGACTGTCGGCAGGTATCATGAGCGCCTGCGCTCCCTACGGATACGACTACGACAGCACGGTTGGGCACCCAATGTTCGACGAGCCCTTTGTTTCGGCCACCACGGGATTGAGCAATGGCCAGCCCTTTCCTTCACCGATCCCGACATTTGGGGCGTCCGCGAGCCACCCGAACACCACGGTTGACTGGTCCAAGTACAATCCGATCACCGGAGACCCCGCGTTCTACTATCGCAACGCTTCTCCCTACGACGAAAGCTACACGCTCTCCTGGGAACGCGAACTGAAACCGACTACGCTGCTGAAGGTAAGCTACGTCGGTTCCCAAGCCCATCACTTGCTGGTCCTTACCTCAGCGAATCCGGGGAATGCGGCGCTGTGCCTCAGCGTGAGCAGCGCGAGCCAGGTCATGCCCGGCACACCGACCTGCGGTCCATTCAGTGAAGGTGGCATCTTTACCAAGGCAGACGGCACAAAGGTACAGGTAAGAGGGCCATACAGCGCTTCTTTTGATGGAATCACCTACCAGAAGACGATTGGCTTTTCCAATTACAACGCATTAGAAGTCTCGCTACGCCACGACAGCAGGTCGCTGGAGGTGATGGCTGGGTATACCTATGGCAAGTCGATGGACGACTCCTCCAGCCTGTCCGAGTCGGTATATCCGATGGGTGCTGGGCTTACCAAGGCCATCTCCGCTTTTGATCTGCGCCACAACTTCGTTGCGAGCTATCGCTACAAGCTCCCATTCGATGCGCTCTTTCACGCGCAGAACCGCTGGACGGAGGGTTGGTCGCTTTCCGGCATCACGCGCTTCGCCACCGGACTGCCAGTCACGCTCTACAACAATACCGACAGTTCGCTGCTAGGCAGCATGCCCAACGGCATCAACAACAACGGAGTGGATACTCCTTATTGCTTGCCCGGCAATCTCGACGTCAACACCAATCCGCGTAACCGGCGCGCGGCCTTCAACACCTCGCTGTTTCCGTCGGATGTTACTCCGTACCTCGGCCAGTTGGGGAACGCTCCGCGTCGATTCTTCTACGGGCCCGGTCTCGAGAACTTCGACATTGCCCTGCAGAAAGAACTAACCATTGCCGAAGGCAAGATGCTTCAGTTCCGCGTGGAAGCCTTCAACGTGTTCAACCACGCGCAGTTTTTTGGAGCGTCCGCCGTCAACGGGAACATCAGCAGCGCTGGCTTCGGACAGATTGTGAGCGCATCGCCTCCTAGACTCGTCCAGTTGGCTGCCAAATTCTCCTTCTAGAGTTTCGTGGTCGTTCGGCTATTCCTGGATGTCGTCCGTCCTTTGCCTAAAGGTCCTCCTGAACCCGCATTTTGGTGCCTTCTGTCACACGGACGCGTGATCACGATCACCGGTCGGATATGGGCGACGGCTTAAGCTGAATCACGAGTGCTGGAGAAGAACTGGGTAGAATGTCGATTATCCTATTCAATCAGTTTCATAAGCCCTCTCCTCTTCTCCAGCACATGTCCAGCTCCAGCTTCCTCACGGCAGCCCAGAAATGTTGATCGGCAACCAACCTGAGATCGGCACTGTAGTCCGTTACTTTCTTTCCTGCAAGGAGTGCGCGTTTAGTGCGGAAGAAACTGATCTGCGAGGCCTTGGCTCACAGCTCAACACGCACAGGTCGGGTTGCACGGCGACCCCGTGGTTGTGCTCAAGGGAGCTGACGATCAAGCGGACTCCACAATCGAAGTGCCTGGCGAAGCCCCGACGTCCCGTGATCGCGAGGTGCAGCAAGTTCCCCTCTTCGCCTGAGGAGCGAATCGGTTGCGCCACTCTTCGTGCATTGGGGTGTTCTGAGGGATCGAGCGGTCGCTGAGCCGTCCGTCGTATCCTGCCCAAAATCGGCCTCGCAGCAGCAAACCGACGACCAGCTTAACGCCAAGAATGACTTGATTTCCACTGCACTCGATCAAGCGCAAAAGCAGAGGCGGGAACGGCTGCCCGCCTCCGGTACCTTCTGTCCGCCAGTCTAGAGCGCACGCAAGAAAGCTACGAGATCCTTCTTTTCCTGCGGGGTCAATTTGAGTTCGTCAACCAGGTTGAAGAACTCAACCGTGTCTTCCAGGGTGAGCAGCCGCCCGTCGTGAAGGTAGGGCGGTGAGTCTTTCACGCCGCGCAGCGGAAACGTCTTGATCGGGCCGTCATGTGAGGCCATCATGCCGTTGATCATCCGCGGCTTGTAGAAGCGTTCGACTTGCATGTTGTGCATAAGGTTGTCGGTGTAATAGGGAGCAGGGTGGCAGGCTGCGCAGCTTGCTTTGCCCACAAACAGGGCTTCTCCCCGCAACTCCGACTGCGTGGCTTTCTTGGGGTCGAGTTGTCCATGAATGTTCAGTTTGGGTGCCGGGGGAAAATCCAGCAACTCCTGGAACTCGGCCATGAAATGAACTTGGCTGCCCCGATCCAGGATGTTAACGCCTTTTTTGGTAGCGATTACCGGATCGCCATCGAAGTAGGCGGCGCGCTGCTCAAATTCGGTGAAGTCTTCCACACTCTTCAGCGCGCGCTGCGAACCGAACAGGCGCTGGATGTTGACGCCACGAAGGCTGGGAGTGTTGATGCGGTGACGGAATTCCTGCGGCCGGATATCTCCGACCAGGTGAGTGGCCCGGTCGGTATGGCCGTTGACGTGACAATCGAGGCAGGCGACGCCCTGGCTCGGCCGTTCCGTGCGGCGGTCGGCGGTTGCGTTGAACTGCTGCTGAGGGAACGGTGTCAGCAGAAGCCGGAGTCCCTCCAACTGCTTTGGATTGAGAATGCCGTTGAAAAGATCGTAGTAGTTGGTGAAGCTCACCAGCTTGCCTTGGGAGACGTCCCCCAAGTCCGGACGAGTGGTGAGATAGATGGGCGGTGGGAACTCCGGCTGAAAGTGGTCAGGAATGTCGTAGTCGAGATCGAAGCGGGTCAGATCGCGGCCTTCCAACCGCTTGATTTCGTCAATCACGTACTGTGGGAACAGCATGCCGCCTTCCGGGTGGTTCGGGAAAGGCAACGGCAGAAAACCCGCCGGAAATAGATTCTTCTGTTTGATTTCTTCCGGGGTCATGGCTGCTAGTTGCTCCCAAGTGGTGCCTTTGGCCAGCTTTACGCGCACGCCCTCCTGTAACGGTTTGCCGCGGCTCATGGTGGCATCCGCAGCCGGGCGATTGCTGAGGTCGTAGCGCTCATTCAATAGGTCCGCATGACGCTTCATCACGTCAGGCTTGGCGGCTTTCATGCGTGATATGGTTCCGGCTAAATCCTCATTGAGATTAACGGGGGCATAGCTGGAGGTGCGCTTTCCGGTTTCCTGGGCAACAACCAATCCGAGGAAGACTACCGCTACCACGCCGACGCAGCCCAAAACGAACCAGCGCCGTTTCAAGACATTTCGCTGCATTGATTCCTCCGTTTTGATGTGTGTGGAAGCGACCTGGGAGGAGAAGTTGCCAGCGGATAGAGACGCTGGTACACGCGGCTCCGCAAGTCTCGTGCTGAGTCTTGCCGCGTATTTGAAGTGCGGCTGCTTTGTTGGAGGCCAAATAGGCAAACTGGCTCTCCGGAGTAGTTGATTCTCCATTACCGATTAATTGCTGTGATCTCCGTCATCACACCATGTGATCTCAGGTCCCCAGCAGCAGCTCGGTTTCTTCGTCTGTCTCGGCTCGCCATCTTCAGCTATCATGCTGACGTTGGACCGGAGAGAGCAAATGCGTGGCAATGCGAAAGTGATCGCCCAGTTGAACTCGGCACTCAGTGCAGAATTGACAGCCATCGTGCAATACATGACTCAGTCTGAGATGTGCCAGAACTGGGGGTACAAGCGTCTCGGGCAACGCACGAAGGCGCGCGCCATCGAAGAAATGAAACACGCTGAGGGACTGATTGAGCGCGTGATCTTTCTGGACGAGGTACCCAGTGTAGACGTCGCTTTGAAGCCTCAGCTTGGCCGTAATGTAAAGGAACAAATGGAAGTCAACCTCAAGGACGAGCACGACGCCGTCCGCCAATATAACCAGGCAGTGAAGGTCTGCGTCGAGGCGGGAGACGAAGGGTCCCGCGTGTTGTTCGAACAAATGATCAAAGACGAGGAAAGGCATGTGGACTACCTGGAGGCGCAACTTCATTCCATAGAGGAAATGGGGATCGCCAATTACCTGGCAGAGCAGTTGCACGAATAAGCCCAGGACCTACGAGGCTGGGAACATACACTTTCACCCGTAGTAGCGGCGATCACATCTTTCGGCTGACTCTTGTGTGCAAAGCGGCTCTGGTCAGAGTAAAACCCCGCGGCCCGGATGGTAATTCCGCGACCGCCGCCCAGGCTAGACGGTTTGTGAGAACCGGGTCTCGAAGAAGGAAAACTGGTCGAGGTCGATGAGATTATGGCCGTTGCCGTACGCCTACTCGATAATCACGGACGCCACTGCTACGATACAGCGGTGCACGGCCGCACGGATTAGGAAGCTGACGGCCATGGCCACAAAACTGTAGTGCCACTCAAAGCTGACCCTTTGGGGGACTGTCGCTTGTCAAACATCTCTTAGAGAAGCGCCGTACGGTGCCTTCAAGAAAAAGCAGGCGACCGTTGTGGTCGCCTGCGTATCAAAATGCATTGGCCCGGACGTTGCAGCTAACGACATGGATCGTTCTTGATCGGGTGGGCCGACTTGATCTTTGCCGCGGTGAAGCAGGCTTCATCGAAGTAAAGCTGATCGCCCGCTTTTTGATAGAAAAGAACACTGCTCTTACCCGAACCGGCCTTGTCGGAAACGGAAACGAAATACTCCTTGGAAACCTGCCTCTGTTCGCCCTTTATCGCTTCGTGAATCACCCGTCCCACCAGGTTGCCCTGAGCAGGCAGTTGCAGGCCGAGGATATAGGCCAACGTGGGCGCCACGTCGGCATTTGAAATGGGAGTTTGAACCACCGCATGTTTCTTGAAGTCGGGTCCATAAGCAGCCATGTTGTTGAACGTGTTGTCGCGACCCAGAGAGCCGTGCATTCCTTGGCCTTCCTGCAGGCCCGTGTCGGCGATCTGCACAGCAGATTGCAGGTCACCCGGTGTCAGGTAAAAGGTCTTGAAGTTGAGGGCGATCGCCGGACGCGGCGTTTGCGCGTTGCCGACCAGGTTAATCGAACTCAGGGGCAAGGCTCCTGGAATCGACCCGTAGCTGTCGTCGACGAAGATCGTGCCGACGTAGTCGCGGGTTGAGAGGAAGCTGACAATCTGTTGAACCCGGCTGGCATCGTGGTCCGGTACATAGATCAGATCCGATCCGCCGTTCGCAGCAACGACGACTTTGGCATCCGTGCTGTCAAGAATCAAACCGCTCGCTCCGATCAGTCCATCACCGGCAGCGGGGTGCTGGCGTACAGTGGCGGACTGTTGGCCGATCGTGGGATCAACCGGCTCATAAGTCCGATTGCCAAGGCCATCGGTAATGATCGAATCCGGATCGTAAAGCGGCAGGTTTAAAGCATGCGCGAGATCAATCGCGATGAACCCTGGAGGCAGAAAGCCAGGATTCACTTCCACGCGCCCAGTCGAGTCTTTGTAGGTAAAGAGAGCCGAGTAGCTCTGCGTGGGAGTTCCCTGCGCGTCTACTTCATGGCGGCTGATAGTTGCGAAGCCGTGGTCGGCGGTGACAAAGACGTCGGTGTTTTTCGCCAGCTGCGGGTTGCTGTTGATGTAGTCGAGTACTTGCTTAACGTTGTTGTCAGCGTTGTGAACCGAAGCAATCGACGTTGGACCATTGATGCCGGGGGTCAGCGAGTTGAGGCTGTCACCCTGATTGTGCTGGGTGCCGTCGGCATCGCGCGACCAGAACAGGATGGCAAAGGGTTTGCCGCTGGCAGTGAAAGTGGGAAGTATCGCTTTGGTGATGGTGTCCGCGAAGTACTGCTGCTGCACCGTGTTGGGCGAGGTGGTCCCGGGAGTCGTGTTGTTTCCCGAGAAGCCATTGTTGCACTGGTCGGTCGCTCCGCAGCCGTTGCTGCGGTTCGGAGCGGCTGTGGCTAGGCCGACCGCCGTCAGGGCGTCTGAGATCTGCTTGGTCAGCGGAACACCAGAGCCGTTGCCGGTAGCGTCGTCGATGAATACCGTCTGCGGCACTTGGAATTGTTGATTGACCGGTTGGAGTTGGGAAACATCCTGGATCGTAACCGGCCCATGCTTGCCTATTGCGGCGGTGTTGTATCCATTCTGCCGGAGCAGAGCGAGCAGGCTTTCTTCGGTCAGCCAATTGCCATTATAGTGATCGTCCAAGTCGGCCAAAATCTGATCGTTCTCAACAAAGGGAGTGATGGTTCCCGGCAGCTTACCGAAATTACCTGTGTTGAATATTGGGTACCCGGAAAATATGGTGTTGCTGAAATCGCCCGTGTCGCCGGGATAGTGGCCAGTCGCGATGCTCGCTCCGTTCGGAGTGGTGAAGGTGGGAAACATGGCGTGGCTATTTACGAAATTGACGCCCTGTTGTCGCAACGCGTAGAGGGTAGGGGCATCGGTCGAATTGACGGAGCCGTAACGAAGACCATCGATCACGAAGATGATGACGTTTCGTGGACCCTGTGGAGCTTCGGACTTCTTGTCCGCACCTATGGCGGGCAATGAAAAACAGAGCAGAATCAGGGCCGCAATGAGCCCTGGATTGAAAGCATTCGTTTTCATGTACTAAGGTCCTCTCGGGAAGAGCGCTTCCCCAACAGCTTACTCAGCCGTGATTAAGCGGAGATCAAACAAGGGTTAAGGCCGTGTTAAAAACTGTCGACTCCCTGACGACTGAGGTTCCGATCTTCGCTCAGGGCTGATCTAGTGTTACGAAGCTGCTACGCGGGTCAACCAAGGCTGAGGGCGAAGTCCCGCTTGAGAAGTCAATGGGGAAACCGTGGCATGGCCGCCAAGGTCATCCCCAGCGCGGGGTAGATGTAAGGGATCTGCCTTCTTTGTTCGTCATCCCGAGAAAACCCTCGGCCGCAGCGGAGCTTGGGGGCGCCGAAGAGCACTTTCAGTAAGGCGTTGAGAATTTGTGGTGCGGGCAAGAGCTGCACCGAGGCTTCTGCTTTGTCGGTTCAGGGTCACTGCCCCATGGGCGCCTCGCCCGGAGGCCAACGGTGGAGAGCAAGAGGCTCCGGACCGCGTGGTTTCCCAGAAACTCCGCGAGTCTGGGACGATGAACCTTTCGATGTCGTCCCGTTCTACACTGCCCTTGAGTACCTCAAGGAGCGCAAGCCACGGGTTCTCTATATCTCGTTAGGGGAGACCGATGATTGGACCCACGAAGGCAACTACCCCGAATACCTGAACGCCGCCCACCGTACCGACGAATATCTGCAGGTCTTGTGGGAGACCGTACAGTCTATGCCGGAGTACCGGGGGAAAACGACGCCGATCTTTTCTCCGGACCGGGGGCGCGGGGATGGTCAGAAGTGGACCGGCAGCTCTGGAAGGCCTCTAAGAATGGTGCCGGTCACAGCTGGAAAGGCCGCCACTCCAGCGCAGGACTCACTTTGAGGAAGAAAAATGGCGTGAGCCTCCAGCACGTGCCTGGTACTCAGCGGAAGCATGGCGCAAGGACGCTGATGAGCGCGGCATTGCGTTGAGGTGGACGGAAGGAATAGCCAGTGCATCTTGGCGCTTTCGTCCACCTCAACGCGAGCCGCACGATCAGCACCAGAACAGCCGCACAATCACTAGTTCAGAGACCTACGCGAGGCATTTCAGTCACAACCTCCAGCGCGTGCGCTTCTCTTAGTGCATTGTCGGCCATCCGGAGACTGACCATAAACGGACTATGGGAACTCGGCGGGGTAAGGAGCGGCGGCCTTCACGCACGAACTGCACGCAAGAGAGAGTAATAACAAGAGAGAGTAATGAAGGATCGGCGGTCCGGCCGGCACCGCTATGGTTCCTCAAAAAGCTTGCGAGAAGCGGGCCTCAAGAAATTCTCCGAGCTTCGCTGTTGCCCTGAACTGCGGAATGGGATCCAGTTCCTTGAACGCCGACGTGAACGCGTTGGAGAGACTCCAGATCGTGTGTGGTCGAAAATCCTCATACTTCGGTTCGAAGTACAAGTCGTGAACCGTGCGAGCGAGGTGTTTCGGTGCCTCAAGCTTGCCCTCGACGAATGCCTCGTAAATGACCACCTTCGCGGTGACATCCGTCAGTTCACTCCTCTGCCATGCTTCCACCTGCTTCCGCATCGGCTCGAAGTTGCGCTGCATTCGGTCGACGCCAACCGAGATGCAGTCGATCAGCGAGAACGACTTCGAGTGCTTGGCGAGCACAGGCGTAAAGTCACCCGAAAACGCCATGTTCGAGCACACGAACACCCGGTACCCGCAGGTCATTGCCAGACGCATGCTCTTGTCATGCGAGTTGCGCACTCCGATCGAGAAACGGCACCCCTCCATCTCGGTTGCAAGGTCGAGAACACCGAACATCTTCATGCCGTCCGGCGATACCGCGTACTCGTCGTGGACAACGCCGATATGGCGAAACCCGAGGGTTTCAATCAGGGCTTGCACGATCTCGTGATGCGGGATCGGGCGGTGCGTTTCGGTGGCTGGCGGTGTGGGCACCAGCACCAGTTCTTCGCGGCCAATCGTCTGGCCGCTATAGCCAATGAGCGTACTTGTTTCGGACATACTGCTTCCTCCTTGTTGGTGTTAAGTTGGATTTGTGAACGTGAGAAAACTGGATCCTGAGAGACACGCCTCTCGCGATTAGACGTGGCGTCACTAGCCGTTAAACCCGAGTATGAGTTCAGCACCCAACAAGTCGCGGGTCCGGCGTGGCACTCGAATTAGCTGCGAAATTACGATCACTCTGACCAGCCTGGACTCGGCTCATTCGTTTTCTGAGGCTGGTCTGACCATCCTCGTAAACCCACAAGGGTGCGCAGCGCGGTTCCACCGTCCGCTCGAAACCGGGACTGGAGTGCGTTTGGAGGGACTTCCCGCAGGAACCAGTGTCACAGCGCGGGTCGTAAACTGCATCCCGATTGGCGACTATGAGAAGTTTTGGCTGCTGGGGTTGGCGCTGGACGAACCGGGCAACGTCTGGGCCATCCAATCTCCGCCAGAAGACTGGACGCTGTAGGGCGACAATCGTTCCTGCGCCCTTCTACGTTTGATCAACCCTAACCGAACAGCGACGCCTGTTCCGGAACAGCCGGCCTGCCGCGTGGCCTTCTGGTTAGCGCCCCTGGTCGTTGCCCGAAGATCAGTACGGAATCGCCGCCAATGGCTTCTTCGATGAGCGCGGCAGGAGTGTCTTGGAGGGTCAACAGGTTGGCCGGAACTTCCGCGGGGGACTCCTCATCGGTCTCGCGAAGCGCCGCCGGGAACAGCTTCTGGTGTTCGACACTGAGCGCCTTCCACACCGAATCAGCGCTTTCACCGATGCCGTTTCTCTCGACCAGTTCCCGCGCCATCGCCGATAGCATGTCATCGTCTTCATCGATATTCTGAAGTCCTTCGCCGGCAAACTTGCCCTCCATGGTCAGTGCCACCAGGAGTTTCTTTCCCATTAGGCGCAGACACGCCGTTTGCATTGTGCCTTCATAGCAGAGGAACTTCACTCGAACCGGCCGTCGTTGCCCGATGCGCCAGGAGCGGCGACTAGCTTGCCGCAAGGTGTGCAACGAATATCCCGATTCGTAAAAGATGATGGTGGGAAAATCCAGCAAATCGAGACCTGTCTCGACCAGTTTGGGATGGGAGATGGCAACCTGCACGCCTTCTTTGATCTGCCGCGCATACCAAGCCTCCCGCTTGGATGTGTCAACGCTCGACTTGAGTACTGCTGTGCGAATTCCCTCGTTATTCAAAATCCGCTGCAAGCGAGCCGTGACATCGTGTTTCTGCGTGTACACGGCAAACACCTGACAGCGTCTTCCTTCGGCGAGTTCTTTCTTGATCTCTTCAATCAGCTTTCTCTCTTTGGAATGAAGCTGCTCTTCCGGCAGGTCTTGCGTCTCCGCAATGACGAATCGGACATTGCGCTTCAGTTCGGGATCGAACTCAGCGCCGTACAAGGTCCCAAGTCCATAGGGATGATCCGGATAGAGCAACAGCGTATTGAGCATGGTGCTCAACACCGACCGGTTCCCGCGGTGTTCCTTCAACGCCTTACGGATGGCATCTTCCAATTCCCGGTACGCAGCCATCATCAGCGGATACATGGGGACGCTCAGATAGCTCTCTTCGTAAGGTGGAAGCTCTCCGGAGATGTCCTCCAAGAAGACAAACGCACACAACTGCATGAGGAACTCGCCGAAGAGGAGAGGAGACGCTCCCGGTTTCCGGCGCACGGTACTGGTGGTCTTGGATTTCGAACAGCGGTTGTCAGACGGCTCGACCTTCGTGATCGTTTCTAGGACACCATAGTCTTGCGTGAAGGAACTCCGCCCTGTGGTGCCCCATTCATAGCCGTGCTCTTTCATCCTCGCGGCTTCGAGCCGAAACAGGGTGTTGAACAGGTCGTCGGCATATCCGCCGAGAAGCGTTCCGGTTAATCCCACGATACGGTCGGTGCAGGAGGACAAAGTTCCCAGAGCATTGCCTTGCGCGGTGTCACCGGCCAGTTGGTGGATTTCGTCGCAGATTGCGTAGTCAAACCATCCCGGCATGTAACGCCCAATGAACTCGATAGGCGCCATGCGCCGGATTTTGTCGGAGTCGGCTTGCCAGAGCGCGCTATGGATGGGACGGCATGGTTTATCACCTCTGGATTCGACCATCTCTGCGATTTTGACCTTCTCAAACTCCGCACTGGTCAATCGGCTCTCATCTACGATGACTGGTCTGCCCGTGTCGGAATTCACAACGCATCCCAGGTAAGGACCCGACCGCGGTACGCGGTACGCGTGACGCCAGAAGTATCCGAGCTTGGCCCGCTCACGGCCGACGATGAACAAGGATGGTCGTCCACACAATGACAACCAGCGCTGCCGGGGAGTCGTCGACGATCTTCGCAAGCGCAGTTCGCTGAGAGTAGTCTGGAAGCCTTCGCGCACGATCCGGCCCTGCCGCAGCCGGACTTCATTCACTCCGTGCGCCTTGTTCTCGTCTCCGCCATCGCGGAGATCGTCGATCAGAAATACGCGCACTCTAGGTAACGTGAGAAAGGATTCCCGCGCCCACTTCTCGACCAGGTGCGGAGGCACCATGGCCAGAGCAGTGTATGGTTTGCCCGCGCTGTGGACATGCACACCTCCCAACGAGATCAAGGTCTTGCCCGTCCCGCACTCCGCGACCACCATTGCTGTCCGCGCTGCTTGCCATCGCTTGGCTAGGCCCATGACCGCGATGGCTTGCGCGGGAAAAGGCTTTCGCAGCAAGCCTTCTGCACGGGGTGAGATTGGGTCCTCGAACTGGTGCAGCGCTGGGTACTGTTCAAGGATTCGCGCCCCGAGTAAACCAGCGTTGGCACGCATGTAGTCATAAATCGTGGATAGGTCAGCCATGTGTCCTCTGGTGAGTGGAAGAAGATGTCGGGAGAGAATGGAGGAACGAGGGAAGGCGGGATGCTGGCGTTCGGAAGCTACCGAGCGCGCAGAAAGATTTCCTCGAGATCTGCGTTGGGCCAGTGAATGGAACCTGTTGCTGCGGGAAACCGAATCGCCTCGCTTTCCACGCCCCAGCTGAGCCAGTCGAGAAACTGTTCTTTGGTTCCCTTAACCGCCACCGGATCACACCCGATGGCGAGGACTTGAGAAAGTGCATGATGAGTTTTGAGTTCTTCTCGAAACCAGTCGGCCCACTCCGGAACTCCGGGAATTCCGTAAATCTGGGCAATGGAAGCCCAGACAAAGGCGTGATCGGAGCTGGCTAACAGAGTCTTTCCTGTGTTCGACGACATGTTCCCTGAAGCGAACTCCTCCGACATTGCAATGAGGTGACGCAGCGGCTTCTTTCGTCCTGGGACCTGGATGGATCCTTTGAAACACTGCGCATTTCGCTCCAGACAGACGCGGGTCGGCTGCACATCCGGCCCGTCCACCATGAAGCGCTCTGTCATGGATATGGCCGCGCTGATGGCCGAGATCTGGGTATCGCCGCCAACGACCGAGATCAAGTGCGCCTTGGCCTGTCGGGGTGGATCGGGCAACACTTCGCCGATAAAACGGTCCAGGTGAAGCTTGATGCTGGTGGTTGTCTTTTCCGTGCTCTTCACGTACGTCAGCCAACCGAAGCGAAGGTGAGCGTTCTTCATTCGGGTTCCTTCTTTTCATGGGAAAGGGTCTGGGTTTTTCCATTGGCAAAGACCAGCGTCAGTTCATGTGAGAACCGTTCCCGGTCGTGAAGGATCTTTGTGCCATCTTCTTCCTCTTCTTCCCAATGGTCGGTGAACTTCACAGAACGCCAGTGGGCGATGTGCCGATTCTCGGCTTCGCCAAAGACGCCGTTCAGCATTCCTGCCGTGCAAAGCAATCCAACGTGGCCTCCATGTAACGGCGTGAGTGGTCTGCCTCGGACATCCTGCTGTTTTGGGAGAAGGATGCGGCTTGCCTGACGATAGGCGGCGGATTGGAGCAGCAGGTCTTCGACTTCATCCAGTGGAATTCCTGTGTGGACGAGCGTGACTGGGCCCGAAGCTGGAATTTCATAACGGATGGATGGCGTCTCACCCAGAGGTTCAAGGTCGGGCTTGATCGCCAACTGTTCGAGCCATCCGACAGACTCAAGCAACTGCGAGTCCCTGACCTGGTTGTGCCGCTTTCGCCGGACTCCCAGAACTGCAATCTGTCTGTACTGCACGCTGGCAGGTTCGGTAAGCCTGTAGACCGACAACTCCGCGAACTGCTCGCTCAGAATCCGCGCGCAGACGCGCAACTGAGGCTGAGGAATGACAAACACCAGCACTCCTCCCGGCTTCAACCATCGGTACGTGTATTCGAGAAAAACCAGTTCCAATCTTTGGTTATTGGTTGCGCCGGCTTCGAGATCATAGGGAGGATTGAGGTACAACAGAGAAAAAGCCTCTGCCGGACTACGCACGTCGAAGGCGCTGGCTTGCACTGTTTCGATACCTAGGCTCCTGGCCTGTTCAGTTCGATACGCGTCGATTTCGATTCCGCAGCGGCGCGTTTGCATCCCATCAAGTAGGTGCACGAATGCCACTCCATCTCCCACGCATGGATCGAGCGCAGAGAATTCATTTTCGGCGATCAAACAGCTGCGCAGGCGGTTGGCTTCTGGAACAGGCAGTGGGAAAAATCCCAGCTTGGTCTTTCCATGGGGCCTCATCGCGTCTTGACTCCCAGCGCCTGCGCGACCAGGTCGTCCACTCGATCGGAGATTGACTCTTCGCGTACGGCAACGAAAGAGCAAAACCCGTTCACAGGAATCGGCCGCTCATCTTCAATTCGGTAACCCCGTTCCACATGCTCTTGTTTCCGTTGGTCGTACAGGTTGGCTTTTGTAGACACACGAATCCTCATGGCTTTCCTCATTTCTGTTGCAATTGCTCAGCGGGTTTCCTGCGAGGGGTGGGTAGGTCTACCGAAGGAAGACCCGTCAGTATTCGGAAGGAAGAAGCAGCGTGGTGACCGAGCGATCTGCTTCGGTGATGATCCAAAGAGTGTCGGTCTCGGCAACCGGATAACTGCTGAGCAGCCGGAAGTCGTGCTTGAGGCTCGATTCGTTTTCTGCTTTGTCCTCTGGGCATAAATCGCCCCAGTCTCCGCGAAGATGTCGCGAGAGGAACTCGGAGGCTGATTTTTGGACCCTTTCGAGTAATGCGAGTGCGCCCGGTGTCGCGACAATTCGCCCCGAGCAAAATAGCGGAGTGATCGGGAAGGAGTTCATGACTCGGCTCCCTTCTACGGAGATTTCTGACAATTCGTGGTGGTGGTGAAGGCCCTCGAACACTTGAGGATTAAGTTTCTAGGTAGGGCTTAGTGGGGATTCAGTGAGCACAAGGAGGTCGGCAGGTCTGCGGGCCGAGACTCACTTGCTCCCCGAGCCAGCGGCTTCGAGCGCGACAACAATCTCTTGCAGCGTCTTCAGATTGTCCACTTGGTCGAGCGAACTCAATCGCAACGGGCCAAGGATTCGGGCGAAAGCTGCCAGCCCAGCCTTTTCTCGTGCCGCTTCGGCTCGCCGCAACCCTCGATCCGCCGCCTGCATGTGCACCAAGATTCTTTCTTGGATTGCCTTGTCTTGAATGTCTTTCGGATTCCATACCCTGGCGACGCTCTTCAAGATCCCGCGATACATGCGCTTGCCGACTGTCTTTTCCATGCCCTCAATCTGGCGCAGAATGTCGTCGTTGGCCACGTTACCATTGCCATTCTGTCTGCCACTGGATCCGTTTGCGTCGGCTGCCTGATTCGACTTCACTTCTTCCACGCGGCGTGGTCGCAGGCCTTCCCGCCAGCCTGCCGGTGTTGCCCAGCCGGAAAGTTGAGGGACTGATTTCGGCCGCTTCCGCTCGTCCAGATCAACCCACGTTCCCGTGAAGTAGTACAGATACCGTCCCAGCCCAAAACAACTCGCGCTCCGCTTGAAAGCCTGGGCTTCGGCCGCGGTTCCAGCGTTCGGGTCATCCGCAAACTCTTCTCCTGTGGCTGAATGCGACCCTAATCCAAAGATCGTCAGCTCGCACGTGACCAACACTTTGGCCACGATCTTCTGGTCGCTGGTGCGCTCGAAATTCGCGCTGGTATGGATCGAGTACACACGCGGCGTTGTGACCTCGTAAGGGTGAGAACTGTTATTTCGGACGGCATAACGCACCAGCAATCGGCCATCCTTCTCATAAAGGTCGCGAATCCTAACTTCGACCGGCTTGGTTGACGGCTTTGCCGACTCCAGCCGGACGGGCTGTCCCGATAGCAGAACTTCAGTTGGCGACGGTTCTTGCGGTTTGACACTCGTGGGTTTTGGCTGGGGAGGTAACTCCTGGTCCACAGCAAAGTCCATCAGCGCCACGGAGCCAGCGGGCTCAAGTTCATAGTTCAGACGCTGAGACGAAGTCCAGACAAACAGGTTCGTAGAGGCGTCGGGTTCGGTCGGCTGCACGAAGACCTTGTTCTCGCGCCACTCCACCTTGAAAGATTGACTGCCGGCTGCAACCTGTAGCACAGGCTCGCGGAGTTCGATGACCGTTAGGTGGTTGAGCGCCGTTTTCAGGTGAAGGATCTGCCGCGGATCATTCGGTTCACGGTCGATCTTTTGTGCGGGCAACTGCGTGGCTGCTGCCGCAATAATAATAAGGATAGTGAAAAGCCGTCTCATCGATCCGTACCTCCTTTCCGCATCTCGCGGTTTGAGTTTGTTGAGAAAGGCCCAGGAGGTTTCAATTGGAAGCCTCCTGGACGAGTCAATTTACGTTTTGCGGCAAAGTGGCAACGCCTTTCGGGACTTCGGGGCGCCGCTGTGTGCCGGGAAATGTGACAATCCCATCCCGTGTTTCACTTCTGCCGTGTTGAATCGGGAAGGGGCGCACACGCTCGATGACAACTGGTGAGCCTTGTGCATCCCGATCGCGAAATACCTCGCCCTTCCTGGTCACCTGCGCCAGAAAGATGAGACGTTCATAGATTTGGCCGTTGCCATTGGTGAAATGGCTGACCAGGAAGATCCGTCCCTCCCGGTCAATCTCCACCTCGCCGTCGCAGAGATTGGGGATCTCCACGCTGACGGGCCGGCCTCCAGTGCGTTCCGCGATTTGGTCAACAACCTCCTGCGGGAACGCATAGAAAACGATTGAGCCAGTACCGGGGGCAGATTCCTGCTCCGGATCCGGCCGCCTGTCTCGACACACGATCGCATGCAGGGCCGACAAGTACGCCAAACGCGTTCCATTCTTGCTCTGCGCCCACGCCCGCACCTGGTCGATTAACGCCCGCAGTTCTTCTCGTGAACGTTCTTCGTAAGCTCGAAACGCCGCCGAGGCCTGGTTGCGACGGAAGATCGCCTCCTTTCGGGCGTCGGCGTCATCCTTCTTTGCCTCGACCTCAGCGTTGGCTTTCTCCAGTTCTTCCCAGAGCTCCCGCCGGCGGCTGAGCGCCTGCGTCACAACGTTTGCGTAGTACTTGTTTACGGTGGAACACTCCGCAAATATCTCCGGAGTGAACTCTGCGCCTCCGATCAGGCCGCGGAAATCTGAGAGCGGCGCCACCGCTGAGTCGGAGAAGTAGCGGCCGAGTTCTTTGCGCAGGAAGTTGTAGAGCTTTCCAACCTTGTCGTGATCTGTGACAGGCAGGTGCTCGTCCATCTCTGAGATGCGCTGTTTCTGTTTCAACTTGAGCCATGGGGCGGTGGTTATTTCGCTTCGAACGCTGCGAATCACCTCCTGATCCGGCTGAGTGCCATGTTTCAGTTGATCAAGGGCGTTCTGTAGCTGATCCACGAGTTGCCTCGCGAGGTCATCTCTTCCGTGAGCCAGGCACGATGTCTTCAGATCAGTAATGGAACCAATCTGATTCCCGCGCGCCTGCATGGCAACCTGAGGCAAGTTCCACCACGGGCTGGGAGGCTTCGGAGCTTTGTTCTTTTGCGCCGAATGTCGTTCTTCGTAGGAGAACCGGTCTCGGACGAAACGAGGGAACTTGTCGCCTTCGAGCACACACACCTGATCGAAGTCGAAGTCTCCACCGTTTCGTGCTGCCGCTTCGGAATGAAGCGTCAACGTGCCTCTTAGCTTGAGTTGGTGATCTATCACCTCCGCAGCCTTTTCTTCTGACATCCGGCAGCCGTGCTTCGTCAGGCTTTGGGCCAGCAAAGACACGACTTCTTCCGAAGACAGGTTCTCGAATGGCAGAAGATCTTCCTTCATGCGGATGGGATAGCGAACGATCAGACCGCGGTGGGATGAGACAGGGACAATACCCCGGTCTTTCGGAATCCAGTCCGAGCCACAGAAGACTTCACCCTCGTGGAGCAGCAGGTAGCCGTCGTCTGCCAGGGCGAAGCCGGGGAGACGAAAACCGCCACTCGTGCAAAGTCGGTACGCCCACCGCGCCAGCACCTTCTGCAGGTGATGGTTCACGAACGGGTGTTTCAGCATGTACCCGGTGCCATCGGCAATCAATGCGCCGTCGGCAACGGTGTACTCACTGCTGGTGTACTCAGGATCGGGTTCCTCTCCTGCCTCGACTACACGTTGCGTCTCCTGCGAGCCGAGCAGTTCGAAAAGTTCAGTGAAGTTGTTCTCTTCCCAAGCCTTCCGAAGCCTCTCGATCTCTCGGAGGGCGTATGGTTTGATCTCAAGCTCAATCGAGTCTTCCGGTGCATGTTCCACCAGCGTGTAGCTCGACTGAAATTGAAGATCGCGCGAAATGTCGCGGATTCCTACCAGCACGGTTCCGCGATAAGCATGTGCTTGCCGGTCGCCAAGAATGGACCGGATGGTCCGCAAGACTCCGCTTTGATACTTGGGTTTCACGGACGATTTCGGCAGGATGATGTCGGCCTCAAGTGCTTCGGCCAATTCATCTGCCATGACTTTGAAAGATCCCTTCGCCTGTGTCTTGTCGAACGCGAGGCGAAATTGGTAAAAGCGGTGAGAGCGAAGAGGTTTTCGGGAAATCTTCATCTCTGCCAGATCACGAATTGCCCTGTGCTCATCGCTTTCCAGCGGGGAATCCTGCTTCTCTTTCTTTTTCGCAAGAAGTCGCTGCATCTCCTGAGTGAGGAGTTCGTGCCGGTGCTTCGCCTGCAACTGTCGGAACAGTGACAGTGAGATCCACCCCCGGCAGTCATTGGTGCCGAGCTGATGATCGTCCACAACGAGCAGTCGGCATTCTGGTACTTCCACCAGGACCTTGCAGGAGGACACCAGAATTCCGAAGTAGGTCATGGCTGCTTGCGGCGAGAAACGGAACCTTTCGGCGAGCCGTTTCTCGTGGTTGGAATCAACAGCGTAGAACTTTCCTTTCTTCGCGCTGCCACTTGCCCCAACCAGGCTGTACCGAATTCCGTCAAACTGCACTCGGGTGAGAGCCTGTTCTACGATCGCCTGCTCACACGGATCCAGGGGTTCGGTGGGAACATCTACGGTGGCCACACGAATGCCTGGACAGAATCCTTGAAGCAGAGTATTCGTAAGCTGTTCTTCCCGAGCAAGTCTCATAGTTTTCTTCGACAAATGACCGTCGCGATCAAGTTCGAGCGCGAGGATCGGCATCGCTGTACTTTCCGTAACCTGCGGCATGTCGGTTCTCCTTTTCTGTCGGGCAAAGAGCAGAAGCGGAGCCGGCTTATGCCTGCTCCTTGCTGCCCATTGCCGAAAACGGTGAAATGAATTTCGGCCAGGCAGCGAAAGGCCAGGCCAACGAATTGGTTTGGGTCTAGAACATACGTTTCGTCACTGCTTGCATGTTTGTGATCTCCGCAGTCCGATTGGCTCTGGATCCTTCTCGGAGTTGCCTAAAGAACCAACGGAGCCTGCGCAGTCTGAACCAGCACCATTCTCCCCACGCCGTGATCATGCAAAGTAACCCGATCACGAACAGGAGCACTATCGCCCCTGAGACCACAGTCGCGATGCTCAGAGACGCGTATTGGAAATACGTGCGGACCTGATCGAAGAGTTGATATGCAACGATCAGCCCGGTGACTTTAATTACGGCGACGAGGCACGGCTTGAAGTGCGTCAGAAACCGTTGCTTCACCATTTCTCTTCCTCCTTTTTGTCTGGACCACGACAGAGAGGAGGGTGCCGGTATGGCTCCCTTCACTGTCCCGGTCGAAAACGGTTAAGGTTCCCGGCCAGGTTCGTGAAGAAGCCGGACCAGCACTCATCCACAATCAGCTTGTGGATCGCTCACTACCAGACCAGCGTCTGTGATGAAACCGTGCTATGAAGGTCAGACTGTCAAACCCTCTCTTGGCCCGTTCCTTTCTTAGGGACGGGCTCCCGCTTCAACTCAGGATTTTTCCCAGTGAAATCGGCCACCGGCCGCCACTCTTGCAGGCTGAAGTAGGTCACTCCCAACTTGAGGGCTTCGACTCGGACCTCGCCCTCATTCGAAAACTCACGGCCAAGTTCGGGAGCATGACTAGCCGTGCCAGACTTGGGCAGGAAGAAGCGCGCTCCGGATAAGGTTTCCTCTTCTCCCGCGGGCCGAGGTTTGCGTGCCGATTTACCTGTTTGGCGGATAGCTGTCTGGCTCGTTCTCTCATCAGGCAGAGATGCAGTCATGGTCGACATTCTGGCTCCCTTCAATGTTTCATTTATCTAGTTCGCTACGTTGTAAGAGGCCGTTGTCCCGTTCTCCTACCATTTGCTGTTCGGAGAAGTCAGCCACAAGCAACCCGCTCGGGTTCAACTCCGATCGCCGTTCTTCCACCAGGCGAAGGTTGTACTGCCCCACGATTCGGTCGGTTACCTCCGTCCCGTTCTTAATGCGGTGAATCTCCTTCACGCCGAACACGACATAGCTCCACGGAGTGTCTTTGGAGCGCTCGATCGACCGGATACGAAAATCCGAGATGATGTGATCCTGTTGGATCTTTCCGACCACGTCTTCCTTCCTCAACTTGTCCATGGTGAGTTTTCGCAGATTCGTGGTCATCATGTTGAGTGATTCGGCCAGATCACGAGTGGCAGAATCGGGCGTGTACGTGAGGTAGTGCTGGAGGAATGTTCTGAGCACGGCCCGTGCTTCCATATCAGTGGGAGCTGTGGAGTTCTCACTGCTTCCAGTCGAGCCGGCATCGGCTGATAAGACTAGCGCCAGCCTCGATACTGGATCAGTCCTGACTCTGGCGCCTACGACCGTCGCATCGCCATCCTTGTCCACCCGGATAATAGTCGGCGGTTGGATTCGCACATAGACGGCGAATGCGAGCGAACCGAGAGCGATGACCCCGAACAGCATGGCCAGCAGCATGGCTCGGTTGGCATAAGCGCGAAGCATCCCGTCGTGCTCGTAGTACTTCGTGTAAGCAGCACTCTCCGGAACGTCAGGGTCTTCGTTCTTTCGTTTCATATTGGACGAATCACTTTTCTGATTTCGAAGTAATCTCAAATTCTTCAAACTGCCGCGATTGCTCCCGCAGCCCCGATCTCGCCCGCAGAAGCGGCCGTACCGCTTTCCGCGGCTGCGCCAGTTGGTTGTGGCGGTCTTGATTCAGCCAGAGCTTCGCCGCCCGCTCCATCACCGCTCTCCCGGGAATAGCCAGCTCCGCCTGGCCCGCCGCCGGAAAGCGGGCCGGAGTCAGGTATGGATTGGGGAGGACCGGACGAGGAGGCTTGTGAGGACATGCTCGGACTGAATGCGGTTCTGGCAGCCCGGTTTACAACAGCTGCCAAAGCAAAAACTGTATTGCCTACATCCCCACGCACCATACGGCTGGCCACGAACGGGATCAGCGCAATGGCGATGGAGAACAACACGCTGACTGCACCCAAGAGGACCATCTGGCTGGATCCGACGAACGCGTTGAGAACACCATTTCCTCCCAACACCGCATTGATGCTGTTCATCTGCAACGCGGTAATCAGGACCTGGAGGATCGCGTACAGCAAGCCCCAACTTTGAAAGATCATTAGATTCACAAAGTAGGTGCGCGCGAGTTGTCCCATTGCTCGGCTGGGCCAAAGAGCCAGTACGAGGGGCCCAGCCAGGTACAAGATGGATCCGTACAGAGCGTAGGCAAGTGTGAACAGCGTGTAGCTGACGGGCATCAATCTCAATCGCTCGTTTCATTGCGGCCTGAGCAGCCGCATCGGTCATGTCGACCATGTCGCGTACTTGCTGCGATGCATCGGTCGCTGCCGGGACCGATCCATAGAGTGCCGTGTAATTCGCGGAGGTCTGCGCGATCTGGTTTGCATTCCGCGACAGAAGATTTGTCTCCAATTGCTGGGCGTTGGGCAGAGTCGCACTGTTTACTTGGATCTTCGTCAAGGTCTGAATCTGGTTGAAGATGCTTTGCAAGTTCCCGACGAGCGAGCGCGCCTGATTGATCAGGTTCTGAGGCCAGACGAAGTTCTGCTCAAACTGCTGAATGCTTTGGTCGATTCCGAGAATTTGGTTGAGACCTCCACCAATGACACTCTGTAGGGCACTTGAAATGCTCGACAGGCCCGCGGCGAGAATCGCGCAACAAGGGCTGAACTGGCCTTCCGCCGGCCAGGGCGCCGCAATGGTCAAAACGAGGCTCAGGAGGATGACGCGAAGCTTGTGACCTCTGATCCACGAAGTGCCTTTCATTAAGAGTTCTCGGGCTTGTCTCATAGCATCCTCCTGATCTTCAGTTGTGCTGAAGAAGGTTCATGATTACGCCACGCAATTGCGTGCTAAAGGCGGCCCCACGCTTCCGAAATCCGTTTTGGTGTGCAATGTGTGCGGCTTCGTGACGCAATTCGGCCGCCAACATCTTTTGAGTCAACGCCTGACTCCGGATGCTTGAGGCGACGGCGCTTGCGGTGAGAAAAGGCGCGGATCCCGGCGCGGCTTTACCGGCCGTAGTTTCGATGGAATCGGCAGCCTGGAGTTCAAGGTCTGTCGCAGAATCCGAAACCTTGAGCGTCTTCAGACTGTCCAGCGTCAAGGCATCATCCAAATCGGACATGTCCCGGTCCGCTTGGCTCGCATCGGTCGACGACGGAATCGCTCCATAGGTATTGCCGAAGGCTTGCGTCAGTGCGCTGAAGTTGTTTACCTGATGGTCACGGATTGCATTTTCGAGTGACTGTGGCGTGGCCAATGTGGCGCTATGCAGATCGATGTTGAGAATGCTCGCCATCAAGGTGCGGTATTGGTTAATCATCTGGACGACTTGGGCCCTGGCTTGGTTGATTAACTGCACAGGCCAGATCAAGTTCTGATACAGGTTGTTGATGGCGGCTCTAGTCGTGTTGATGGCGTTCAGTCCGGTCTGTATCGCGCCATTGATCACATTGAGTACTGCTTGAATGGCCTGGATGATTCCTCCTTGCGCCTCCGCAGGAGGGGGAGCGATTACCAGAGTTGAAATAAGAACTCCGGCGACGGTGATAGCGACTACTTGACGGCGGGTCTTTGCGGCAAGCATCAGCCATCCACAGACAAGAGCAAAGAGTGCAAAACTGAAATAGTGCATTGCTATGACCTCTCAACTGTCCTGGGTTCGGTGGTCGCCGGTATCCTCGAGTGTTCCGCTCGTGCGGTCGCCGAGGCTGCGACAGCGCCCGACAACTCTTCCGGAAGAGGAGCAACTTCTGCCAGACCTTGCGGAAATATCTTGGCGAGCTCCTGATATCGTTCAAGCAGGGGACGAGCGCTTTGTTTCGAGAGAAACCATGCGCGATACTTCCGTTCACGGGGAAACGTCGTGCAGATCCAGTAGGACAACGGTGTTGGCACGATGCGTATGGTTTGCGTCGTTTCAGCCTTTTCCCCGATAATCAACAACACTTCCGCGCTTCGGCCTTTTCGGGGCGCGCCGAATTCCTTCACTTGGCCCACGGCAACTGGATTTAGGTAGAGGTGGTTGATGATTGCACTCACATCCCCTGGCTGCTGGCCAATGATCTTGGTGCTGGCGTTCTTGAGGATGCCTGGACCGTGCAATCGAGGCTGAGATTCTGTCCCGACGAAGTCCTCCACAGTCTGGCTGATTCCCCAAACACTTGAATTGCGCTTGCGGGCCGTACGGAACAGTTGCACCACCTCGGGAGCCAATGCCGGCGAGTCGAGCAGAAACCAGCATTCATCCAGCACCGTAATGCTTGGTTGCGCCGTTTTTCCGGTAGCCCGCGCGGCCATCGCGGTTGCGATCAGCATGCTCATCGCGGTTTCCAGCCGCGGATCGGAACTCAGGCCTTCCACGTTGAAGAACAACCAATCGCTGTCCAGCCGCATGGTAGTTTGGCGGTCAAACAGATTCGCGTAGATGCCGCTTTCTCCTGTCCACGAACGAAGCTTGATTGCGGCAAGATGGGCCTCATCCATGGTGCGTTGCATCTTCTCCGCATCGCGCCAGTTGGCAAGTTCCTCCCGCAGGTCATTGAAGGTCGGAATTGGATTCGAGTAACGAATCGCGCAGCGCTTATAAACTCGCGGGATCGCATCGGTGAGAACGTTGTCCAGCAGTGCCGTGTCTGCCCCTGGGCTCTCCCCGATCATGTGCCGAGTAAGGTTCTTCAGGAATGCTGTTTTTTCATTGCTAGGTACGGTCTCTCCTACCGGCAAGTCCCAGGGGTTGAGGGTTTCTCGTCCATCAAGATCCACGTTGATGACACGCCCGCCCATCAATTCCACCAAGGGCTCGTATGAGTCGCCCCTCTCAAGGATTGAGATCAGAGGTTTGGCACGCGCCATCATGAGCAGAAACGTCTGCGTCATGAAGGTCTTGCCACCGCCGCTCTTCGCCATGATCAGTTGATTCGCATCGCCCAGTGTCGAATCGAAAGGCGAAAACGGCACCAACTGGCGGTACGGAGTCTCAAACAACATCAAGGGAGAGTTTCGTGTTCCGTTCCATGGCATCTCCACCGGCAACAGATCGGCCGCATGAAGTGTCAGCACGTCCTGTTCGCGCTTGTTGGCCTCTCCTTGGCCCGGCAAACCGGAAAAGAAGAAGCGCTTCTGGGCCAGCGTTTCAGCAATGCCGCGGGCGCCGTTCATGCGCGTAATCGCATGCAGGACCCTCTGACGGCGGTCGGCGAGAGTTCGCTCAGCCTGTTCGGCTTCCATCCGGTTGCGAGCAGGGCGGGAGGTACGGACTGCGATGGTCAAACTCATTTGGCAGGACTTGAGGGAACTTGAAATCAGGTCCTGCAGAACCTTGATCAGTTGATGCTCTGCGACCTGCGCATCGACATTCAGCCGAAAGCCGCCGTGCATGTCTTTCTGTGCGGCGGTCATTTTGCGAAGGCGACTCTTATACTGCTTGACTGCTTTAGCTTGGTCGGGAAGGACAACCTCCGCGTTGATCACGAGCGGAAAATCGAGCACGACGAGCTCGCGCAGCACGCCGGGGAATGTGGCGTCCGGCAGGTCTTTCAGGGTCACAAAGGAATAAAGCAGGCCGCCGACTTTCATATATTCATCGAGCTCATCCTCGATGTTCACGTTTGCAATCTGGCTGCGGGCGCTTTTGTAGAAGGCCGAATCTTCAGGGCGTCGGTAAGGGACAGAATCGTTTCCCAGGGGGTGCAGCGCTCTCTTCACTTCGAAGAACAGATCGCTCCCCAACATCCGGGCAATCTTCATGCCTGTTGATTGCAGCGTTGCCTCCACACCGGACATCAGGCTGCGAAATTCCGCCAACAGGTCCTCGTGCTCACGGCGGCTGCGCTCGATACACTTCGTCGGAGAGACACTGAAGCCGTTGCCCCGCATCTTCTTTTTCCATTCAAGATCAGGCGTCTGGTGGTGAATTCTTGGGTCCCAGGAAAAATAGAAATGGAGGAAGTGACGCAGGTAATAGCCGTCGAAATCCCTTTTCTCCCATATGTCAGTTTGTTCGCGGTCCAACGCCTGTAGCACTGAGTTCGGGTTCCGCTGCTCGCGGCTGTAGCGGGCAATGAGATCTCCCGTCCCCTCCGTGATCTCGAAGCGCACCTGCATCCGCATCGAGCGTTCTGGTAGAGAACGTACCAGGGCTTCCAGCGAAAGCTTCGTTCGGTTGCGTTCTTCATCGCTTGCGTAGTACGAGTTGATTCCACTGACCGTGTATCCAGCCACAAACGAGCCGTTCAGTTCGACGAACAGGTCATCGATGATGTCGCGAACCTTCAATTGCTCGCACAAAGGAGGTTGTGCGAGTGACTTGGAATGCTGTTGGACTGTCAGCGGCATCTTTATTTTCCTTAGTCGGTAATGTATTCGCGCACCAGTTCACGGTCGCGTTCCAGCGCCGAATAAACATGTGGCTTGGTGTGGAACGTTACCCAATCAAGGAGATACCCGCGCTGCTTGCCGTACTTGAACAACATCAAAGCCGGCACACTGAGAATTGGGACGATGTATTGCAGCACCATGTTCATGGGCAAGCCGAGCATCTCCCGGTTGAGGAAACGTCCGAAGATGTTCATCACCACGGCGACGGCGAGAATGGCGAAGATGTCCTCCGCTTCGAGACCGAGAAAGGTCACCCTGGTACGAAGATTTCGATACACGGGCGTCACATCGAGTGCCATTGTGTGTTTTCTCCTTTCAACGGACCCCGGCGGTTCCCTGGATCACGAAGAACTCCGCCAGGCGGAGCAATCCCGACACCATCAGACAGAGTCCGGCGGCAAGGAAATGCCGCATCCAACTGCTGGTGGGGTGAATGTAGGAAAACATTCCAATTCGTAGCGCTCCGATTGCTACTTGCGCTGCGGCATACACCGGCAGGATCACATTGCCAACCCAGTTGATTGCAGTCAGCAGTGCCAGCCAATAGACGTCTGGGTTATTCCATGCTCTCTGTGATGCAAACGTTTCGAAAGCGCGTGTCAGGCCGGAGACCATCAGACAAGCCAGCGCCCCATACATGCTGTGGGAGAACTCTTGACCTTTTGAGAACTGCAGGATCGCAGCAATGATGAACAGTGCGGCAAGCGTGGGCATGATCACATTGCCGGCCCAGTTCGCCAGATGGAGAATCCCGTTATCGAACGACATTTGCGAAAAGTTCATCTCAGTATCTAAGACATCATCGTCACGACGAGTTGCCAGATTCCAGATACGCACAAGAGGGCTAGCGCGACGGCCACAAGGCGCACAAATGGTTTGCGTGTTGCAAAGTTCCAGATCGCCCCAACCAATGCCAACACAGCAGCGACCGGCATAATCGTTCCCGCCAGGTGAGTCCACAGGCTGTCAAGCACGTCAGCAGTCGCATACTGCGTTTGTGTGTTGTAGCCCTGGATCAGGGTGAAGGTCGTCTGAATGCCGAGCAGGAACATTGCAGAGACGATCGAAGCGAGCGGGTTCTCGCCGGCGGCCGTATCCAGGATGGCGCGCAGCACGAAGAATGCGGCCAGTACGGGTACTAGTCGACCCACGATGAAATTGGTGACGAAAGACGCTATGTCAGATTGAATGCTCGAGAGCCATGAGGTGCTGATTCCTCCGCTTGGCAGGGGCAAAGCAATCCCGAATGATGAAAACCAGGCCAAGAGCGGTTGCAGAGTGAGAAACACGACCGCCCAGAACATCCACTTGGTGAAGTTGCCGCCAATCGCAAACGCTGCCGTTCCGTCATGCCGCAAAGCGATTCCTGCCAGCACCAGCGACAGCAGAGCCGCCGATGGTGCCAGCAGTAGCAGCAGGGAAATCACATCGTTCAGTAATTGCGGCGTTGGCATCGCTCTCAATCTCGCTTGTTACCTGCACAACGGTTGTAGGTTTGCCGACAGCCATCAACTTCTCGAAATGCAACTGCCTCAAGCTGTCTGCGTACGTTATGGAGCGGTATCGGGTTAGGTCACACCGCCGGTTCCGTTCGTGATCCAGAACTCAATGAGTCGGGTAACCCCGGAAATGGCCAAAAGGGCGGCGGCAGCGAAGAGCCAGCGCCCAAACCCTCGTCCCGTCAGCCAGCAGACCACGGCTCCCAGTACGGCGCCTCCGGCACCCACAGGAGCGATTACGTTTCCGACCCAGTTGATGAAGTTGAGAAAAGCTCCCTCCGGTTGGGCGCCTGTCTGTCCCTGAACTGCCACATTCGAAGCTGGAGCAGAGCCCAGGTTTTGCGCAAACGCGAACTGCGCGACCACCAGAAATGCAAGAGCGATCCACGCCCAGAATTTTCTTTGCTGCTTGTCGGGCTGGAATTTCATCGGCTGTGTCCTCCTTTCTGCTCGTCGCCTCGAATGTGTTTGTGAACCGATTCGAAAAACGATCGACGCGCGTGGAAGGTAGGGCCGAAAGGAATTTCTGTCAAACGACCGTCAACAGAAATGTCAGAAAGACGAAAGCAAACGGAGCAGGGGCGTGCTTTGATCGTGTGATGCTGGCTGATTGAAGTGAAGACCGTATGCTATCGAGAGGATTGCGAACGCGCGGCTCTAGGAGGTCGTGATCTGCCCGCCAACCAACGAAGGGCGATTCGGAACGGAAGCAAACAGAATCTCAGCCAAAGGCCTATGACTCTGCCAACAGCATCTGCACCGAAATAGTCGAGCCAGTCCGCCCAGTACTGCATAAAACTAACAGCTACTCTATATGCCCACTCTAGCTCACTTCAGTGATGGATGGTAGAAAACTCGTTGGTGGCGCCTAGTGAATCGCCAGTTGATTCGGGTTCGATTTGAATTGTGAGCAAATCTATCCCTTTTGACCTCAGTATTGCTCGTTTCTGGGCAATGAATAACTCATCGTATTGTGTTTCCAATGTCGCTTGCAGGGCTTTTAGGCACAGCTCCAGCTTCGTAAGTTCCTCGTCGAAATCTGCGGAAACGTGGCATCCGTGACGGCCTGAAACGAAGCAATTTCCTGCATCGTCCAGATTGAGGTAAGTCCGGCTGATTCCGTGTTTGTAGAGGTTAATTCCATTGACCCTGCCCATGTACATGAACCCAGCGCAACGTGCTTTGCCTAGCCTGCCTTCGAGCGGCTTCCAATTGGGTTCCACCGGTCCGTCCCTTCCTCAATTTTGGGCCTGCGCCGCTTCGGAGCCAGTCTGTAAGTACATTTGGTTCAACTCATTTCTCAGTTGCATCAACTCCCGCAGTTCATCGAGCGTCGGCACCTTGCCCGGAGGAATACCCACACCAGGGTTCTCGGCGGGCCGTGTTCCCGGCGATCCTGGCTGCTGATCTGAACTGCCCTTTTCCACCACGACGTAAAACCGCGTGTTGCCGGGTACCGTAACCACGAGTGTCTGGTTCGCGGCCAGCGTATTGATTTCGTCTTGACCGGCAATGCCGATATTGCTGGCAAGCCGTTCTCGCAGCAGCGAGTTTTCTGAAATCGGGCCGTTGAATCCGGTTGTGCCTTGACCGCCGACCATGTATGCAGCGACGGTTCCAATGCCGGTAAGAGAGCGGACTAGGAAGTTTTTCCCTCGGTTCCTGCCCGAGACATTCCCTTTGAGCGGGCCGAACTTAAGATCCATGGCGGTTGCGTCGATTCTCTGAACACCTCCATCCGGTGTTTCGACTCGGTCGAACTGAAGGCCCACAAACCCGGATGATGTGACATGGGAGAGCTTGCCAAGCACTCGGGTGCCGGCCGGTAGCACGATCTCGCCATCATGCTCGTAGCTGTATTCGATCACCGCGATTACAGGCGCTGGTACTGCTGAACTGACGGGGGCCTCGAGACGAGCGACCAACCTCGTACCGGCTGGGAGAAGCAAGCCGCCGGGTTCGTCGCGAAGAACTGAGGCGGCCGGCCTGGCATTCTGTGCAGCGCGCACGAAAACCAGCGACGGCTTCTTCAATTGGGCGTCTGCTTCGGGCGATGACAAGCGGGGAGGATTGGGGATGTTGCCAACCTGCGCCGCAGGATCCGAGAAATCAATTTGCCGCAGCGCATACTTGTCGGGACTTTTCTCTTTGCCAGCTGGGGGTTTTGCTGGGGCGGCCGCAGTCGGTGTCGGAGACTGATCGAATGGCTGGTAATGGGGAGATGTCCGGCCTACCTCTTCCGGTGTTACATCGGACGAAACACCTGTCTGACTCTGGCGGAGGTCTGCACTGAGAATTGGTGTTGAAGCTTTTGCTGGGTCATTCTGGCCCTGCCCCGGCGTGACTTTGCGGCCGAGGTTAGGCGCACCGCGAAGCTTCCCGGAGGCTGTAGTCCTACCTTTTGGACTCGAGAAAAGCCCGAAAAACACCAGCAATAAGGCCACGCTAACGCCAACAAGCAGGAAGAGAGACTTGCTCTTGTCACGGCCGAGTTCACGTCGGCTTGCGACGGGTTTTTGGTTTTGGCGGACCTTGTCCAAGAGCGCACGAAGGCTCTTGAAACCGCCAGGACCTGTTTCCTCAACATCCGTGACGCTATCGACAGACGGGATGTCCGTGTCTAATTTGACCGTTTGCTTCTTCTCAGTTCCTGTTGTCTGCGATTCCATGATCGTCCTCCTGGCGCAGCGAATTGACTCCGAAGCCGATGGGTGCAAGTGCAGGGCGATCCACGGCGCCCGAGTCCGCCATCTGCAGAAAGAGTTCCTCATTTGACTGCTTGTAAGGCGGGCGTTCGAAGACCACGACCCCATCCGCACGGCTACCAATTCCTAGGCGTCGGTGGCTAAGACGGAAATCGAGGATGGCCAGTTGTTCTGCCGCGGCCCAGCGCTCATGCTTAACAATTCGGCCGGATTTGATCTTTCCTCCGAGTTGTACCTGTGGTGGCATGAGCAAGATCGCGTGTCTGCTGGTAT
>Ga0335083_10000993_pt1 | contig 40274 bp, 26 predicted proteins | sample Lox_Sample_42_FD_206716 | JGI IMG/M metagenome (GOLD analysis project Ga0335083, IMG submission 206716) | Soil microbial communities from Loxahatchee National Wildlife Refuge, Florida, United States - Lox_Sample_4.2 | ecosystem: Environmental > Terrestrial > Soil > Wetlands | place: USA...
GGCCGTGCTCAGGAGCCTGGGCCGGACGCTGCGCGAGGCCGACTACAAGGTCACCGCGGTGGTCGTCGACGACGTTCTCATTGCGGTCGAAGCGGGCGACACCACCTCGCGGAGGTTCGGCATCGCCTTCGACCTGGGCACCACCACGGTGGTGGCCACCCTGCTGGATTTGTCCACCGGTACCCCGGCGGGGGTGGAGTCCACGCTCAACAAGCAGCAGCCGTTCGGCGCGGACGTGATCACCCGGATCAGCGCCACCATGATGGACCCGGGCAACCTGGACAAGCTCAAGAACCTGGCCCGGGAAACCCTGGCCGAGCTGGCCCACGCGGTCTGCGTCCAGGGCGGGGTCGAGCCGGACGAGGTGTACGAGGTCGCGGTGGCGGGCAACGCCACCATGACCCACCTGGTGCTCGGCATCGATCCCGAGCCGCTCGGCATGGCCCCGTTCATCATGGCGACCCGGCTCTACCCCGAGATCCTCGCGGCCGACCTGGGCCTGGGCGGCGTCACCCACCCGCGGGCGCGGGCGGTGGTGTTCCCCGCGTTCGGCGCCTACGTGGGCGGTGACATCACCTCCGGGCTGCTGGCCAGCGGGATGGACCGGGACGCGCGGGTGCGGCTGTTCGTTGACATCGGCACCAACTGCGAGATCGTGCTCGGCAACCGGGATTGGCTGCTGGCCACGGCCGCGCCGGCCGGCCCCGCGTTCGAGGGCGCCGCGATCAGGTGCGGGATGCGGGCGGCCGACGGCGCCATCGAGGTCGTCACGATGACCCCGGAGGAGCTGGGCCTGAAGGTGATCGGCGATACCGAGCCGCAGGGCCTGTGCGGTTCCGGCCTCGTCGACGCGGTAACCGGTCTGGTCAAGGTGGGGCTGCTCGACTCGTCGGGCCGGTTCGTGCCGGAGGACGAGGCCGCGTCGATCGCGCCGGGGCTCGCGGACCGGCTGACGATGGTGGGCAAGGAGCGGGTGTTCGTCCTGCACTGGCGGGGCACCCAGGCCGAGGACAGCATCTACCTGTCCCAGCGCGACGTGCGCGAGCTCCAGTTCGCCAAGGCGGCCATCGCCACCGGCTGGCAGATCCTGCTCGAGCAGGCCGGGCTGACCGCGGCCGACGTCAAGCAGGTGCTGCTGGCCGGGTCGTTCGGCAGCTACCTGTCGGCGGCCAGCGCGATCAGGATCGGCCTCGTCCCCAAGGTGCCCGTGATGCGGGTGGTGTCCGCGGGGAACGTCGCCGGTGAGGGAGCGAAGATGGCGCTGCTCAGCCTGCGCGAGCGGGCCGGCGGCCTGGCCCTGCTTGAGGAGGTGAAGTATGTCGAGCTCTCCGATCGTGCCGATTTCAACGACCGCTTCGTCGAGCAACTGCCCTTCCCTGCTTCCTGAGGCGGCATCATGACCGGCCTGGCTGAGCTGCTGAGCAGCCCGCGGTACGAAGTGATCCCGGCCAAGGCGACCGAGCAGGCCGTGCTCGACTGGATCCCGGCCGGGATGACCGTGACCGTCACCGCGTCCCCGGTCAAGGGACTGGAGCCGACGATCGACCTGGCCGAGAAGCTGGCCGCCCGGGGTTACCGGGTGGTGCCGCACCTGGCCGCCCGTTCGGTCGAGAGCCAGCAGCACCTGGACGCGATCGTGGCCCGGCTGACCGCGGGCGGCGTGGACGACGTGTTCGTGCCCGGCGGGGACGCCACCGACCCGCTAGGCCCGTTCGACGGCGCGCTGCCGCTGCTCGAGCGGCTGACCGAGATGGGCCGCCCGTTCGTCCGGGTCGGCATCACCGGGTACCCGGAGAGCCACCCCAAGATCGGTGACGACATCACCGTCCAGGCCATGTGGGACAAGCGCAAGCACGCGACCTACATCGTGAGCAACGTGTGCTTCGACCCGGCCGGGCTGAGCCGCTGGATCCACCGGATCCGGGCCCGCGGCGTCGCCTTGCCGCTGTACGTGGGGCTGGCCGGGCCGGCCGAGCGTAGCCGGCTCCTGAAGATGGCCGCGGTGGCCGGCGCGACCGAGTCGGCCCGCTTCATCACCAGGCACCCCGGCTGGATCCTGCGCTTCTGGGTACCCGGCGGGTACAGCCCGGACCGGTTCCTCGACCGCGCGGCCCCGTTCATCACGTCGTCGGCCGCAGGCGTGGCTGGCCTGCACCTGTTCACCTTCAACCAGCTCCAGCCGGCCGAGCAGTGGCGCACGGCCGCGCTGGGGCGCACCGCAACCGACAAGAAACTACTGGCGGGATGACGACCATGACTGATACTCCGGCGCGCGCGAGCGCTGTGATCATCGGAGCCGGCATCGTCGGCAACAGCCTGGTGCACCACCTGGCCCTGCTCGGCTGGACGGACCTGGTCCTGGTGGACAAGGGCCCGATGCCGAACCCGGGCGGCTCGACCGGCCACGCGTCCAACTTCATCTTCCCCATCGAGTACTCGAAGATGATGTTCGAGCTGACCGAGGACAGCACCGCGCAGTACTCCGAGCTCGGGGTGTTCACCGAGAGCGGCGGGATCGAGGTGGCCCGCACCCCGGAGCGGATGATCGAGCTGAAGCGGCGGGTCAGCCAGGCCAAGGCGTGGGGCATCCCGGCCGAGGTGATCACCCCTAGCGACGTGCGCAAGCTGGTGCCCTACCTGGACGAGTCGGTCATCCTGGGCGGCGGGCACTTCCCCACCGTCGGCGTGGTCGACTCGCTGCGGGCGGGCACGCTGATGCGGGAGTCGGCGCAGCAGTCAGGCGCGCTCACCGTGCTGGCCGGCACCGAGGTCTATGACATCAAGGTCGAGGGCGGCCAGGTCCGGTCGGTGACCACCAGCGCGGGCGAGATCGCCACCGATAACGTGGTGATCTGCTGCGGGGTCTGGTCGCCGCGGATCGCCCGGATGGCCGGGGCGCGGATGGCGCTCACCCCGTGCGTGCACCAGATGATCAGCGTCGGCCCGATCGCGCTGTTCGCCGACACCCCGGGCGAGATCTCCTACCCGATCGTCCGCGACGTGGACACCAACATGTACGAGCGCCAGCACGGCGGCGACATGGAGGTCGGCTCGTACGCGCACCGCCCGATCATCGTCGCGCCGGACGAGATCCCCTCCATCGAGGAATCGGTGCTCTCGCCCACCGAGATGCCGTTCACCCAGGAGGACTTCGACCCGCAGCTGGAGCAGGCGCTCGAGCTGATGCCCGAGCTGCTCGGTGACGAGAAGGCCGGCATCAGGTACGCGATCAACGGCCTGATCTCGATGACCCCCGACGGGCACCCCCTGCTGGGCGCGATGCCCGAGGCCAAGGGGCTGTGGTCGGCGGCGGCGTCGTGGATCAAGGAAGGCCCCGGCTGCGGCCGGGCGGTCGCCGAGCTGATGTCCGGCCGGGTGACCACCGTCGACGTTCACCATGCGGACGCGGCCCGGTTCTACCCGTACCAGCAGACGGTTGCGCATGTCCGGGGCCGGGCCCGCGAGGCCTTCAACAAGATGTACGGCATCGTGCACCCGGCCGAGCAGTGGGAATCCGGGCGCCCGATCCGGGTCGGCCCGGCCTACGAGCGGGAACGCGCGCTCGGGGCGGTGTTCTACGAGACCGCCGGGTGGGAGCGGCCGTTCTGGTACGCCTCCAATGCCGGCTTGCTGGAGAAGTACGCGGGGCGCCTGATGGAGCGCTCGGCCGAGTGGGAGTCGCGCTGGTGGTCGCCGGTGATCAACGCCGAGCACCTGGCCATGCGGGACGCCTGCGTCATGATCGACCTGTCCGCGTTCGCCGTGCTCGAGATCTCCGGGCCGGCCGCGCTGGAGGCGGTGCAGACGCTGTCGGTGGCGCAGATGGACGTGCCGGTGGGCCGGGTGGTGTACACCTCGTGGCTGGACGAGAACGGGGGCTTCCGGGCCGACCTCACCGTGATGCGGCTGGCCGAGGACCGGTTCCGGGTGGTGACCGGCGGCGCCGACGGGATGTCCGACGCCCAGTGGATCCGTGAGCACCTGCCGCCGGGCGCGTTCCTGGCCGACCTCACCTCGGCCTGGTCCACGATCGGGCTGTGGGGACCGCGTGCACGAGACGTCCTAGCCTCAGTAACCGAAGAGGGTGTGTCGCACGAGGCGTTCAAGTTCGGCACCTGCCGGGAGATCGAGATCGGCGGGATCGTAGTGCTGGCGTCCCGCATCTCCTACGTGGGTGAGCTCGGCTGGGAGCTGTACGTGCCGATCGAGCAGGGGCTGCGGCTGTGGGACACGGTGTGGCAGGCCGGGCAGGCGCACGGCCTGGTCGCGGCCGGCATCGGGGTGTACGGCACGACCGGGCGGCTCGAGAAGGGCTACCGCGCGTTCGGCGCCGAGCTCACCCCCGACTACACCCTGCCCGAGGCGGGCATGACCAGGCCCAAGGTCAAGGCGCAGTCGTTCGTCGGCAAGGAGGCGTACCTGCGGCAGCGGGCCGAGGCTCCGTGCGCGGTGATGTGCACGCTGACCGTGGATTCTCATGAGTCCGCGGACGGGTCCCTGCGGTACATGCTCGGCGGCGAGCCGATCCTGTCCCTGGCGGGCGAGCGGCTGGTGGACGCCAAGGGCCGGCCGTCGTACGTGACCAGCGCGGGCTCCGGCCCGTCGGTGGGCAAGCACCTGCTGATGGCGTACCTGCCCGCGGCCGAGGCCGTCGAGGGCAACTCGCTGCTGGTGGAGTACATGGGCGAGCAGTACCCGGTGACGGTGGCGCGGGCCAGTGCCACGCCGCTGTTCGACCCCTCGAACGACCGGATCCGGAGCTGAGTTCATGGAGATTCTCGTCTGTATAAAGCGCGTCCCCACCGTGGGCGGCAAGATCGCGGTGACCCCGGACGGGCAGGAGGTGGACACCCGGGCTTCGGGCTTCTCCATCAGCCCGCACGAGGAGTGTGCGGTCGAAGAAGCAGTGCAGATTACCGAACGGGCGGGCGGTTCAGTCTCGGTCCTGACCCTCGGCCCCGCCGACGCGGTCGAGCAGCTGCGCGGCGCGCTCGCCCTCGGGGCGCACCGCGCGGTGCTGCTGGAGACCGACGGCCGCGAGTTCGGCCCGATCGCGACCGCTTCCGCCATCGCGGCCGAGGTCCGCGAGCACGGGTATGACCTGGTGCTGCTGGGCAACGAGGCGGCTGACACCGGGGATTACCAGGTCGGGGTGCGGCTCGCGCACGAGCTGGGCTGGCCGGTGGCCACCGGGATCAAGAATCTCCTTGTCGAGGATGGCAGCGTCGTGGCGCGGCGGGAGTACCGGGGCGTCGAGGAGGCCTACTCCTTGCCGCTGCCGGCCGTGGTCACCGTCAAGGAGGGCATCAACCTGCCCCGGTACCCGTCGCTGCCGGGGCGGCTGCGGGCCAAGCGGGCCGCGGTCGAGACGTCGGCGCCCGCCTATGCGGCTGAAGGGCTGCGCAAGGAGGCGCTGCGGGTGCCGGCCGTGGCCAGCCACCAGGCGGCGGTGCTCGGCGAGGGAGTCGACGCGGTGCCCGCGCTGGTGAAGGTCCTGGAGGAGTGGGGAGTGCTGTCATGACGGCTCTCGTTCTGGTCGAACTCGACGGCGGCGCGCCCGCCGACGCTTCGCTGCGCGCGGTCAGCATGGCGCGGTCGCTCGGCGACGTGGGTGCCGTTGTCTTCGCCGACAGCGCGCCTGCCGATGCGCTGGCGGCCTACGGCGTGGGTGATGTGTACCTGATCGAGTCCAGCTCGCTGGAGGGGTACGCGCCGGCCGCCTGGGCGCGGACGCTGGCCGGGCTGGCCTCGGAAACCGGCGCGACCGCGGTACTGGCGGCCGGGACCGACCGCGGCAACGAGGTGCTCGCGCACCTGGGCGCGATCACCGGCCTGCCGATGGCGGCCAACTGCACGCTGGTCACCCCGGACGGCGGGCAGACCCACCGGCTGGTCCGGCACCGCTGGGCCGGCCTGCTGCTCGAAGACGCGGTCATGGAGGCCCCGGTAGCGCTGTTCACGGTGGCCACCGATTCGGTGGCGGCCGTTCCGGCCGAGGCGCCTTCCGCGGTCCAGGTGCATGTGCACAAGCCCGAGCTGGCCGAGGCGGACCTGGCGGTGCGGGCGGTGGAATCGCCGGCCGGGGCGGGCGGCGCCTCGCTGGCCACCGCGCGGGTCGTGGTCGGCGGCGGCCGCGGCGTCGGCGGCGCGGACGGCTTCGCCCCGCTGGAAGAGCTGGCCGGGCTGCTCGGCGGTGTGGTCGGGGTCTCCCGCGTGGTCACCTCGGAGGGCTGGCGCCCGCACAAGCAGCAGGTCGGCCAGACCGGCACCAAGATCACGCCGGAGCTCTACCTGGCCTGCGGCATCAGCGGCGCCATCCAGCACATCGCCGGCTGCGCCGGCGCCAAGCACATCATCGCCATCAACACCGACCCCGGCGCGCCCATCCTGGCCCACGCCGACTACGCGGTCATCGGCGACCTCCACCAGGTCATCCCCGCCCTGGTGGAAGCGCTGCGGGCCCGCTAAGCAGGCTGGGCGAGCAGGGAGAGTTCCGGCTCGCGGGCGAGGTTGTCCGGCGTCGCCGGGTCCGGGAAGTGGACCCAGCCGCGGTGGGTCAGCTCGGCGACCCGGACCCGGACTACCTGCTCGTACTTGTCTGACTGGTCGGCGTCGACGTAGCGGTGGCGGATGATCCCGGTGAAGATGGCCTCGGAGACCACCAGGACCAGCGGCGCTGCGGGCGCCTCCCGCAGCGCTTCCTTTACCTTCTGCGCGTTCAGGAGCCGGAACGCGACGTCGAGGTCCTCGCCGTAGAAGCCCTTGCCGTCGCCGTGAACCTCGCCGGCGTGGATGACGGCCCGCAACCGCATCCGCAGGCCCGGCTGCCGGACCCCCGCGTTGTACTCAGCCAGGAGCGTGACCAGCGCTGGTATGAACGCACCGAGCAGGACGGTCTTGGGCACGTCGTCGTGCGGCTTGACCAGGATCAGCACGCCGTCGCCGCGGTCGCCCATCGGCTCCAGGTGCCCGGCGGTTATCCCGGCCACGAACAGAGCCTCGTCAAGCAGGGCATACAAGACGCGCCGGAGTTCGCCTCGCTCCGGGTTCGTGCGCGTGGTGGATGCCTCGACGTCGACTATGACTATCGATCGATGCACTGGTCCCGTGCCCGGCCGCATGTCCCGGCTGGGTACCGCCGTGAGCTGGCCGCTCATCACCCCTCCTCGTGGGATTCGCCATCGGATCCCGTTATCCAGCATGAACCCGCGGCGCGGGGATTACCCGCCGGTACACAAGGCTTGACTGCCGTGGACAGGTTTGCTCGCGGCACGAGCCTGTGGACGCCCTTGCATCGGCGGCCCGGTGGTGGACGCCGGCGAATGCCCGCCCCGTCCAGGGAATCATCCGGGTTTCGTATTGCTACGGTGTACGGGTTTTGACAAACTTGGACATCGCTGCACTCATGGGGAGGTTCGTCGGTGACAGCGATCAACCGGGGCGCTACTCCGCCCGGTCCGGTAACCGAGCTTTTTGATCGCCTCGACGAACTGCATCTGGCCGCCGGACGGCCATCGATGCGAGAGATCGCCACCCGGGCCGGACGCGGACGCATCAGTTCCTCCACAGTTCACAATGTCTTCCGCAATTCACGGGTGCCCCGTTGGAGTTTCCTCGAGATAATCGTGGGCGCCCTGCACGGTAATGCCGGCGAGTTCATGGGCTTGTGGCAGGCTGCCTGGCAGTCCGAGAACGCGGGCGAAGCGCCGCGTCTCACCGCCGCCGAGAGCGCGACCCAGGGGGCGCCGGAAGCCGTCCCGCTGGCGCCGTCTCAGCGGATCTGGTCGGCCGAGATCCCTTCCAGGAACCCGAACTTCACCGGCCGGATGGCCGAACTCGGCGCGTTGCGCGCCAACCTCACCAATGACGGCAGGCCGCATCCCGCGGCGCAGGTTATCTCGGGCATGGGCGGTGTCGGGAAGACCGAAATCGCGACCGAATACATCCACCGGCACCGGGACAGATACGAGATCATCTGGTGGATCAGGGCCGAGCATCACGATCGCGTCCGGGACGCGCTGGTGAATCTGGGACAGCGGCTCGAATTGCGGATGGCCGTCACTGAAAATGCCCGTGACCGAACGATCGCGGCGGTCATCGAAGCGCTGGAATCGGGAGCCATCGCAAACTGGCTGCTGGTTTACGACAATGCCGCCCAGCCCCTGGACCTGCAAAGATACTTGCCGCTGTGCCCGCCGGGCGGTCACATCATCATCACCTCGCGGCTGCAGAACTGGCCCGGATACATCGAGGCGGACAGCATCGAGGTTCCGCCGTTCACCGAAGAGGAGTCCATCACCTTCCTGCGCCGCCGAGTGCCTGCCCTCGCGCGGCACGGGCGGCTGACCCTGGACGAGGACGACAGCCGGGTCAGCGAGGCCGGAAGGCTGGCGGCGGCCCTGGGACACCTGCCGATCGCGGTCGAGCACGCGGCCGCGTACCTGACCGAGACCAGCCAGAGCGTCGATGACTACCTCATCCGGTTCGGGCAGAACGCCCACCGGCTGCTCAGCGAGGAGCCTTCGGACTTCCCCGCGGTGTCGGCGACCTGGACGATGTCGACCGCGTTGCTGACCGACGACGCCGAGCACCTGTTCAACCTCTGCGCGTTCTTCTCGCCCGAGCCCATCGCGGGTGAGCTGTTCCTGCAGAACGCCAGCGCCATCGACGATCCGCCCGGACTGCGCGAGTTCCTGTCCTCCTCGCCGCGGTTCCGGGCCGCGGCCAGCCAGATGCGCCGGCTGTCCCTGGTCAAGGTGGATGGCGCCCGTGACCAGATCCAGATGCACCGGGTGGTCCAGGCCGTCACCCGGGGGCAGCTGCGCCAGAACCGGCCGGAGATGTTCCGTGCCTACCGGGAGGCTGCCGACATCCTGCTCGCCGAATCGAACCCGGGCGACCCGGACCTGGCCGGCAACGACGCCAGCTACGACCTGTCCTTGCAGCACCTCGAATCGGACCGCAACTTCCTCAACACGTCCAACGCCGACCTCCGCCGCCTCATCATCGACCAGGTGAGGCGGCTCCACCTCCGTGGCAGCCACGCCGAGGCGACGCGCTTCGGGCAGGACGCGCTCCAGGTGTGGCGCGACCGGCTCGGCCTGGACGACCTTCATGTGCTGCGCATGGCCGTCGAGGTGGCCATCGCCATGCGGTCTGACGCCCACGCGGCCGACGCCCGCGAGCTCATCCTGAACACGCGTCAGTTGCTGACAGAGCATTACGGCGGCGACCACGAGGTGACCCTGCTGTGCGCCAACACCTACGGCGCCGACCTGCGCAGCCGTGGCCAGCTGCGTGAAGCGCTCGATCTCGACCTCAGCTTGCTTCCTAGATTCGAGCATGTTTTCGGCAAGGATCATCACCGGACGCTCAACGTTCGCAACAACATAGGCGCAGACCACCGGCGGCTCGGGCACTACCAGGAAGCGCTGGACACCGACCAGGGAACCTACGAGGACCGTCGGCGTATCCTCGGACCGAGCGACCCGATTACGTTGACCTCGTACGACGCGGTCGCCCGGGACCTGCGTGACATCGGCCGCTACCAGGAATCGCTGGACATCGCCCGCCGGGTGGTACAGGGCTTCGCGCAGGCGGGCGTCCGGGAGAACCTGGACTGGCTCAACGCCCGCAAGAGCTTCGCGGCGGCGCTGCGCAAGGCCGGCTACCACTGGGAGGCGCTGCAGGAGAGCGAGGACGTGGTCCAGCGCTACCGTGACTACCTGGGCCCCGAGCACACGTACTTCCTCCGGGCCGCCAGCAACCTGATCAACGACCGCCGGGCCACCGGAGAGCTCGGCCGGGCCGAGGAGCTCGGCTGGGAGGTCCTCGAACGGTGCCAGGCGGCTGGCTTCCCCTCCGACCTCGGCTACGCCACGCAGGTCAGCCTGGCGTCGGTGCTCCGCGCGACCGGGCGGGCCGAGGAAGCGCGCCGGCTCGACGAGCAGGCCAGGGACGGGCTCATCAACGCCTACGGGGACATGCACCCGTTCACCCTGCAAGCCAGCATCAACTACGCCTCCGACTTGTCCGCCTGCGCCGACCTGGCCACCGCCCTGCGGGTCGGCCGCGAGACGCTGAACAGGTGCGGAGCGTCGCTGAGCGACGACCACCCGGATACCCTGATGGCCGCGGTCAACTTGGCCATCGACGAGGCCGCTTCAGGAAATCAAGCGAGGGCTAACCGGATGCACGCCGACGCGCTGCGGAGGTACGAGCAGACGCTGACCATGGAGCATCCCGAGGCCCGGGCCGCCGACCTGTGGGCCCGCATCACCGCCGAGATAGAGCCGTACTGAGCTCAGTCGGCGCGGCCGCGGCCAGCCGGGCGAGATCGGCGGTCACCCGGGCGGTGACGTGCTCGATGAGGCGGCGCAGGTCGGCGCAGTAGACCGAGGGGTTGCGGAAGCCTTCGCCCGGCCGGTAGCGATGCGGGTACAGGCCGCCGCCGCAGACCTCCATGACCGGGCAGGCATGGCACTGCCCCGACAGCGCCTCGACGCCGATCTGCCTGGCGATCGTGGTGGGGTGCCAGAGCGCGGCGTCGAAGGCATCGGCGGATACGTGCAGCCCGGTGTCCGCGGCACCGGGATAGGTCGCGCTCAGCGAGTCGAGTTGCTTGATGGCGCCGTCGGTCTCGATCACGATCAGCGTGCTCGGGGTCAGGCCCAGGCCTTCGACCGCGCCGGAGCCGCCCAGCACGAGCTGGATCAGCTCGGTGAAGAACCGGATCCTGGTCGGGAGCACCGGCGCGGAGTACCAGCGCTCGAAGACCGCGATCAGCCAGTCGGCGTACCCAGAACCAGGGGGCGGGCAGCCCCAGTGCGCATGCGGGATCAGCAGGTCCACGGCGGGTGGGTCGAACGTCAGCAGCGCCTCGTACGTGGACACGGGATCGTTGGCTACATCGACGGTGCACAGCAGGCCGCCGTAGATGTCGCGGAACTCGGGCGAGCCGAGCAGTTCCAGGCCCCTGGCTACCCGGTCGAAGCTGTTCCGGCCGCTGGCGTAGCGGCGATGCCGGCCGGTGGCCTCGGCGTCGCCATCCAGGCTCACGCCGACGCGGATTTCCAGTTCCCTGAGCACGCGCAGGAGCGGCGGCTTGAGCAAGGTCCCGTTCGTCTGCATGGTTATGTTGACCTGGGCCGGGACTTCGGCCCGGAGCGACCCGGCCAGCCCCGCCAGCCATTCCCGGCCGGCCAGCAGCGGCTCGCCGCCGTGCAGGATGACGTCGACGCTGGTGAGGCCGTGCTGCCGGGCGTGCTCGGCGATACGGCGGACGGCCTGGCCGGCGACCGCCTGGCTCATCCGCCCGGGCAGCCCGCGCCAGCCCTGGTCGGCCATCTCGTAGACGTAGCAGTACGTGCAGGCCAGATTGCAGCGGCTGTGGACCTTCATGATGAACTGCTGGAAGGGAACCGGCTCGTGGCCAGCCTCCGGCCGGCTCGCGATGCCGGGATCAAGCAGCGGCCACGGGGCGGGGTGCCCGGTCACCCGAACCAGTCCGCCAGGTCTACGGGGTCCACGCGGCCGCTGAGGCAGGCGTGCACGTCGAATAGCAGCGGCAGCCGGGTGGCGAACGCCGTCCGGACCGGCGACGCCGGGAGCCGGTGCAGCGCCAGGGCGAGCCCGATCCAGGCATCAGGCTGCGGGTCGGCCGACTCGGCGATCTGGTCGCGGTAGGCCTGGACCGCCTCCGCGCTCCTGCCCGCCAGGAGAACCCGGTCGGCCTCGCCGAGAGCGAGGTTCCCGTCGGCCAGCAGTTCCCGGAAGCGGGCCGGCCCGAGGTACCGCATGTTCAGCATCCGGCTGCGCGCCGTGCTGCCGACCTTGCGGATGTCTTCGGCGATCCCGGCCGCGCTCCGCCCGTGCCCGGGGAACGGCGCGCGCCGCCGGTAGGCGGCGGCCAGCCCGGCAACCTCCGCGGCGTCGGTCGCCAGGTGCCTCAGTTGCCAGGTGAGCCGGTGGTCAAGCGTCACCTCCCCGGCGAGCTGCCTGGCGTCGCCAGGGACGGTCCCGGACATGACGTCTTGGGCCCGGGCCTGCAGCACGGTCACGAAGCGCAGGCCGTCCGCGGTCAGGCTGCCCGCCCCGAGCAGTGTCCGGATAGCCAGGTCAAGGGCTTGTCCCCAGCGGGCGAAGTGCACCTGGGCGCGGAGGATGTCGTCCGGTTCCGTCTCGGCCAGCCGCTGCGCCTGCCAGAAGCGGACGATCCCGAGGTGGGCGTAGATGCCCTGGAGGAGACCGCCGGCCGGCCGCGGGTCCTGCCGCCACGGTGCGTAGACCCTCTCCTCGCCGGACTCGATCAGCGGCACCAGGTCCATCAGGGCGCACAGCTTCCCGTGCTGGAACTCGTGCACGACGGTCTCGGCCAGCGTCACCGGGTCGGGCGGCCAGGAGGTCGCGATGGCGCCGAAGGCGGCCTGGGTAGTCGCGCTCACGAAATCCGTGTCGGACCGCGGCATCAGCGGGACGATGACGGAAACGCCGCTGGCGACCGGATCGGCGGCCCAGCGATGATGACGGACCAGTACCTCCCACGCCGCCTGGACGCCCCGCCGCCACTTCGCCAGTTCGCCTGGCGTCAGGCCGGCGGACATCGGCAGGCTGTACCGGTCGAGATAGGGATCCGACGTCTCGAGCAGCACGGGCCACGCCACGCCGTCCGCGACGGCCCGGACCACGGGCGTTCCCGACCACCGCGGTGGGGTCTCCCGGGCGGAGCCGTCGTCAGGTACCAGCCGCCGCCGGGCGATGCCGGGTTCGTCGCCGGCCTGGACCTGTTCCCCGTCGCAGTACAGCCGGATCCAGTCCGGCTGGCCGGCGACATGCAGGGAGCCAAGCCCGGGCAGCCGGATCTGGCCATCCCGGACCGGTACGTCGAGATCGAAGCCGAGGCCGCCGCGGACAGCGGCCGCGGCGGCCAGGCAGGCGAAGTGCCCGAAATCCACGTCGGCGCCCTGGTCGAGGCGCAGCAGGCAGTCGTGCAGCCACCCGCCCAGGTGGGGCAGGCCGAGCAGCCAGCCGGCCGCCGCCGGGTTCGCGGCCTGAACGCGCGCCAGCAGTTCATGCCCAGCCCGGAAAGCAGACGGGCCGCGACGGCCGGAGGCCGGAGGGGGTTTCCCGCGGCCGCCGTCGGCGGCCGCGGAAATGGCGTGCAGCAACATCATGTGCTTGCTCATCTGCGCATCGCGCAAGAGCTCAATCTGGGCCGAATTGCCTTCGCCCTCGGCGAACGCCGAGAATGCCGTCTCCGGAAGCAGATGATGAGTAATCAACAGTGACCCGTCACGTCGTTGTCAGGGTCGAGCGGAAGTCAGATCCTCGCCTGGAATGAACTAAGAGTTACGCCGGTTTCCCTCAGCCGCTCCCTGTACAAGGCGATTGAGTGAACGAGCGCAGAAGAGCCCAGTTCAGCCACGCGGTCTACAGGAATGTCACGGAGGTCAGGAATTAGCGTCTTCAAGTCCTGCTGGGGTGAATTCATAACATCTCTCCGAGCATGAGATCTGGGCGCTTCGTCCGTTTATGCCAGTTGTTGCTGAGGCGACACACCTGACAGCCGCGGACACCAGCCTCGCTCGCTCACTCCCGCCCGATGATGTCAGATGAACTCAACACGCCGTTGAATGCCTTGGCAAGCTCCATCGATAAACGCGGACGACGGTGGACGATCACGGACACCGCCCGGGGCCAAGGTCGCGTGTGCTCCTTGATCCCGGCCGGACACTGCTGCCTTGCAGGCGTCACGATAGCAGTCCGGCCCTCCTGCACATACAGTCCCACGCGTGTCATCTGTTGCCCATTGCTCAGTTAAGTACGGTCGGCCCTGGGCCAGGGTTTGCTCCGTGTGATCATCCTGGGGATGGGAAGGTGTGTGATGATCGGAGCGCGTGTTCAGCGAGAGAGATGGGAAGCACTTGGCGGCGACCGCCGTATGGCCGGGCGACAGCTATCCGCTGGGGGCCACGTATGACGGGGCCGGCACGAACTTCGCCCTGTTCTCCGAGGTAGCCGATCGGGTCGAGCTCTGCCTGTTCGGCGAGGACGGCACGGAGAGCCGGTTCGACCTGCACGAGGTCGACGGGTTCGTGTGGCACGGCTACCTGCCGGGCGTCAGCCCCGGCCAGCGGTACGGGTACCGGGTGCACGGTCCCTACCATCCGGCCGACGGGCAGCGCTGCAACCCGCACAAGCTGCTGCTCGACCCGTACGCCAAGGCGGTCGAGGGCGCCGTGGACTGGGGCCAGCCGGTGTTCTCCTACCAGTTCGGGCACCAGGACCGGCGGAACAACGCGGACTCCGCGCCGTACGTGCCGCGCTCGGTCGTGGTGAACCCGTACTTCGACTGGAACCTGGACCGGCCGCCGCGCATCCCCTACCACGACTCTGTCATCTACGAGGCGCACGTCCGCGGCCTGACCATGCAGCACCCGGTCGTCCCCGACGAGCAGCGCGGCACCTACCTGGGGCTTGCCCATCCGGCGGTGATCTCGCACCTGAAGGGGCTCGGCGTCACCGCGGTCGAGCTCATGCCGGTGCACCAGTTCGTCAACGACAGCCACCTGGCCGAGAAGGGCCTCGGCAACTACTGGGGCTACAACACCATCGGCTTCTTCGCCCCGCACAACGCCTACGCCTCCAGCGGCACCCGCGGCCAGCAGGTGCAGGAGTTCAAGACCATGGTCCGCGCCCTGCACCAGGCCGGCATCGAGGTGATCCTCGACGTGGTCTACAACCACACCGCCGAGGGCAATCACCTGGGGCCGACGCTGTCCTTCCGCGGCATCGACAACGCCGCCTACTACCGGCTGGTGGACAACGACCGGCGCTACTACATGGACACCACCGGGACCGGGAACAGCCTGCTCATGCGGCACCCGCACGTCCTCCAGATGATCATGGACTCGCTGCGCTACTGGGTGCTCGACATGCACGTGGACGGGTTCAGGTTCGACCTGGCCGCCACCTTGGCGCGCCAGTTCTACGAGGTGGACCGGCTGTCCGCGTTCTTCGACCTGGTGCAGCAGGACCCGGTGGTGTCCCAGGTCAAGCTCATCGCCGAGCCCTGGGACGTGGGTGACGGCGGCTACCAGGTCGGCAACTTCCCGCCGCTGTGGAGCGAGTGGAACGGCAAGTACCGGGACACCATCCGCGACTTGTGGCGCGGCGAGCCTTCGACCTTGCCCGAGTTCGCGTCCCGGCTGACCGGGTCCAGCGATCTGTACCAGCAGGACAGCAGGCGGCCGGTCGCGTCGGTCAACTTCGTCACCTGCCACGACGGGTTCACCCTGGCCGACCTGGTCTCCTATAACCACAAGCACAACGAGGCCAACGGCGAGGACGGCCGGGACGGCAGCGACGACAACCGCTCCTGGAACTGCGGCGCCGAGGGCTCCACCGAGGACAAGGGCGTGCTCGCGCTGCGCGCCCGGCAGAAGCGGAACTTCCTGACCACGCTGCTGCTCTCGCAGGGCGTGCCGATGCTGCTGGCGGGCGACGAGATGGGACGCACCCAGCGGGGCAACAACAACGCCTACTGCCAGGACAACGAGATCTCCTGGATGGACTGGTCGCCGCGCGCCGAGGACGACCAGGCGCTGTACGACTGGGTCCGCGCGCTGATCAAGCTGCGGTCCGAGCACGCGGTGTTCAGGCGGCGGCGCTTCTTCCGCGGCCAGGCGCTGCGCGGCGGGCGGAACCGGCTCGGCGACATCGCCTGGCTCACCCTGGCCGGCGAGGAGATGACCGGCGAGGACTGGGATGCCGGGTACGTCAAGTCGCTGACCGTCTTCCTGAACGGCCGGGCGATCAGCGAGCCGGACCGGCGGGGCGAGCGGGTTCAGGACGACTCCTTCCTGCTGCTGTTCAACGCCAGCGAGGAAGACCTCCAGTTCATCGTCCCGCCGCGCCGCTACGGCCCGAAGTGGACGAGGGTGCTCGACTCCGCCAGCGGGGTGGCGGAGCCGGAAGACGACTCCGGAAATCCGGTCAAGCCGGGAGACACGATTACGTTGACCAACCATTCCCTCCAGTTGCTGCGCCGTGGCTGAGTTCACCACGGGGCCTGAGTTCACCGCGGGGCCTGAGTTCACCACCGGACGCGCCCAGCCGGTGTCCACCTACCGGCTGCAACTCCGGGACAGCTTCGGGTTCGCCGCCGCCGCCGCGCAGGCCGGCTACCTGGCCGCGCTGGGCGTCACGCACGTCTACCTGTCGCCGATCCTGCAGGCCAACCCGGGCTCGGTGCATGGATACGACGTGATCGACCACTCCCGGATCTCGGCCGACCTCGGCGGCGAGCCCGCGTTCCGCGAGATGGCGGCCGAGTTCCGCCGGCACCGCCTGGGCGTGGTCGTCGACATCGTGCCCAACCACATGGCCAGGCCGGTCCCCGAGACGCTCAACCGGCAGCTGTGGTCGGTGCTCTACTCCGGACGGCAGTCGGAGTTCGCGCACTGGTTCGACGTCGACTGGGACGCGCAGGAAGGCAAGCTGCTGCTGCCCATCCTGGCCGGGCCGCTCGAGGAGTGCCTGAAAGACCTGATCATCGACACCGCCCCGCGGAACCCGGAGAACCCCGGGCACCGCGGTCCGGTGCTGCGCTACTTCGACCACGTGCTCCCGCTCCGCGACGGCATCGCCGACCTGCCCCTCATGGTGCTGCTGGCCCAGCAGCACTACCGGCTCACCGACTGGCACGAGGCGGCCACCCAGCTCAACTACCGGCGCTTCTTCGACATCGACTCGCTGATAGCGCTGCGGGTCGAGGACCCTGACGTGTTCGCCGCCACCCACGAGGTGCTGCTGCGCCTGGTGCACGAGGGCCTGATCGACGGCCTGCGGGTCGACCACCCCGACGGGCTGGCCGACCCGGGGGGCTACCTGGCCCGGCTGTCGGCCGAGACCGGCGGCGCCTGGGTGGTGGTGGAGAAGATCCTGGCGCACGGCGAGGAACTGCCCGGCTGGCAATGCGCGGGCACCACCGGATACGACGCGCTCGGCCTGGTCGGCGGCCTGTTCACCGACCCCGCGGGGGAAGTCCCGATGACCGACGAGTACGTCCGCTTCACCAACGGGAAGCACGCCTTCGCCGACGTGGAGCGGGACGCCAAGCGCGATATCGCCGACGGTACCTTCGCCGCCGAGCTGGCCCGGCTTACCCGGCTCTTCGCCCGGGCCGGATACCCCGCCCTGGACGGCTACACCGCCGCCGACCTGCACGACGTGCTGGTCGCCCTGCTGGCCGAGTTCCGCGTCTACCGGGCCTACGTGACCCCGGGCGAGCCGCCGTCCCCGGCCGCCGCCGCGGCGGTGACCGCGGCCGCCGCCGCGGCCAGGAATCACCTGGCAGAGCGCCTGCTTCCCGCGCTCGACACGGTGCGGACGGCGGTGCTCGGCCTGGGCGAGATGACCGCCGACGCCGATCAGCGGGCCGCGCGGGACGAACTGGTCGTCCGGTTCGGCCAGACCACCGGGCCGGTGCTGGCCAAGGGGGTCGAGGACACCGCGTTCTACCGCTGGTCCCGGCTGGTCTCGCTGAACGAGGTGGGTGGCGACCCCGCCGTGTTCGGCATCAGCCCGGCCGAGTTCCACGCCGCGGCCGGGCGCCTGTCCCGGCGCTGGCCAGCCACCCTGACCACGTTGTCCACGCACGACACCAAGCGGCAGGAAGACGTCAGGGCCCGGCTAGCCACGCTGGCCGAGTACCCGCACGACTGGGGGCACCAGGCCGTCGAGTGGCATGGCCTGGCCCGCTGGATCACCGACGGGGCGGCGGCCGAGGCGGCCGAGCGGGCCCCCGAGCCCGACCTCGAGTACCTGATGTGGCAGACCCTGGTGGGGGCCTGGCTGATCGGGCCCGAGCGGCTGACCGAGTACCTGGACAAGGCGATGCACGAGGCCAAGACGCGGACGTCCTGGACCGTCCGCCGCCCCGGCTACGAGTCGGCGGTGCTCGGCCTGGCCGGCGCGGTGCTCGGCGACCCGGAGCTGACCGCGGGCATCGCCAGCTTCGTGGCCAGGATCGCCCCGGACGCGCGGGTGAACACCCTCGGCGCGAAGCTCGTCCAGCTCACCATGCCCGGGGTGGCCGACGTCTACCAGGGCTGTGAGCTGGCCGGGCTGTCCCTGGTCGACCCGGACAACCGCCGGCCGGTCGACTACCAGCGGCGGCGGCGGCTGCTGGCCGCGCTCGAGGCCGGCCCGGACCGCGCGGTCGGCCTGGACGCGGAGAAGCTGCTGGTCACCTCCCGCGCGCTGTGGCTGCGGCGTGATCACCCGGACTGGTTCGGCGGGAGCTACACCCCGCTGGCAACCGAGGGTCCCGCCGCCGAGCACGCGGTCGCGTTCATGCGCGGCGGTCACGCGGTCACCGTCGTCACCCGGCTGCCCGCCGGGCTGCGCCGCCGGGGCGGCTGGGCGGACACCGTCGTGGCGCTGCCCGAACTGCACTGGCGCGACCTGCTCACCGGCGTCAGGCACGCCGGGTTGCGGCCGCCGCTGGCCGAGCTGACCAGGCAGTTCCCGGTCGCGCTGCTGATTCCGGACCGGGTCTGGGAAATGGAACAGGGATACGCCGGCGGCAGCCACCGGTGACCGCGTTCAGCGTCTGGGCCCCGGCCGCGGGGCACGTTGAGGTTGAGGTCGCAGGACAGCGTTACCCGATGAGCCGGGAGGATGGACCGAACGGGCGAGGCGATGACAACGGCTGGTGGGAAGCAGACGTCCCGGACGTAAGGGCGGGCATCGACTACGGATTCCGCCTCGATGAGGGTGAGGTGCTTCCTGACCCGCGCTCGCCGCGCCAGCCGTTCGGTATAAAAGGCCTGAGCCGCACCTACGACCATTCCGCCTTCCGCTGGACCGACGAGCGGTGGCGGGGCGGCGCGCTGCACGGGTCGGTGATCTACGAACTGCATGTCGGCACGTTCACCGCCGAGGGCAGCTTCGACGCGGCCATCGGCCACCTTGACCACCTAGGCGACCTCGGCGTGCACGCGGTCGAGCTGATGCCGGTGGCGGCGTTCCCCGGCCAGCACGGCTGGGGCTACGACGGGATCAACCTGTGGGCGGTGCACGAGCCGTACGGCGGCCCGGACGGGCTCAAGCGGTTCGTGGACGCCTGCCACGCCCGCGGCCTGGCCGTGCTGCTCGACGTGGTGTACAACCACGTCGGCGTCGGCAACCGCCTCGGCGACTTCGGGCCCTACTTCACCGAGGCGCACGTGACCCCCTGGGGTCCCGCGGTGAACCTGGACCAGCCCGGATCCGACGAGGTCCGGTCGTTCCTGATCGGCAACGCGCTGATGTGGCTGCGCGACTACCACCTGGACGGGCTGCGGCTCGACGCGGTGCACGCGCTGGAAGACCACCGCGCCCTGCACTTCCTCGAGGAACTCGCGACCGAGGTGGACGCCCTGGCCGCCCTGCTGAACCGCGAGCTGATCCTGATCGCCGAATCCGACACCAACGACCCCCGGCTCGTCACCTCGCGGGAGGCGGGCGGGTACGGTCTGGCCGCCCAGTGGAGCGACGACTTCCACCACGCGGTGCACGCCGCGGTCACCGGCGAGCGGCAGGGCTACTACAGCGATTTCGGCTCGCTCGCGGCGCTGGCCAAGACCTATACCCGGGTGTTCTTCCACGACGGCATCTGGTCCGCCTTCCGGCACCGTACCCACGGCCGGCAGGTGGACGTGTTCCGGGTCCCGGCCCACCGCTTCCTCGGCTACCTCCAGAACCACGACCAGATCGGCAACCGCGCCACCGGCGACCGGATCGCCGCCGCGCTCTCGCCCGAGCTGGTCAAGGTCGGCGCTGGCCTGGTGCTGACCTCGCCCTACACCCCGATGCTGTTCATGGGCGAGGAGTGGGGGGCGGTCACCCCGTGGCAGTACTTCACCGACCACATAGAGCCGTGGCTGGCCAAGGCCGTCGCCGAGGGGCGTAAGGCCGAGTTCGCCGCGCACGGCTGGGTGGCGGCCGAGATACCCGATCCCCAGGACCGGGCGACGTTCCTGCGGTCCAAGCTCGACTGGTCCGAGCACCAGCGGGATCCGCACCTCGGCATCCTCGCCTGGTACCGGGAGCTGATCGCGCTGCGCCGGGCCCGGCCCGAGCTGGCCGACCCGCGTCTGGACCGGGTACACGCCGACTTCGACGAGGACGCGCGCTGGCTGCTGGTCAGGCGGGGTCGGCTGCGGATCGCCGCGAACCTCGGTGACCGGCCGGCCCGGCTGGCGCTCGGCGAGCGCGGCACCGGCGTGCTGGCCGCGTCCAGCCCCGGGGTGGCGATCACGCAGGACACGGTGACGATGCCGCCCGCCGCCTTCGCCGTCATCGAGACCCGGGCGGTTAACCCGCCGTAAGAGAGCCGAGGGGTTACGGGGTACCGGCCGACACCGGGAGGCGGGCCCCGGCGCTGGGGACACCAGCGCCGGGGGCACCGCGGTGGATGAGTGTGGTGCTGACGAGACGGCTGATGCTGGGATCACAGGGCGCGGACGGCACGGTGACTCTTCAGCCAATGGCGGTGGTCACCCGGCGCCGGTGGACGAGCCAGCGGTGACCGGCGCCCCGCGGCGCGCGGGGCTGCGACGCGGGCTGCGCCTGGCCGGACCGGGTCGCGTGAGCCAGGCTCTGGCGGCGGGCCTGGTCGTGCAGTTCGGCGATCCGAGCCTGGGCGAGTCCGTAGCTGACGGTGTAGGTGGGGTTCATCCCGGCCTCCTCGGCGGTCTTTCGCTCTAGTACGAGAATGCCCCTAAGGCGGGGTAAGGCGGATCGGCCGAATTCCCGATTTCCCAGGCCAGAAGCGCCTTAGACGCCGACTCAGCAGGGCGTCTCACCGCCACCGGACGCCTAAGGTACCTAGCCGCCCCGCCGCGAAGACTCCGCCGCTGGCGCTCGCAGCCGATCCGTCGATCTTCATGATCATGAAGGAATTTATCCCCGAACTGGGGACAAGATCCTTCGCGATCATGACCGCGTTCCCGGGTCGGGGAAGGAGTCGAAGAGGCGGCGGCGGTGGGCGGCGGCCGCGGCCTCGCCGCGGCTGGTCACGCCGAGCTTGCCGAGGATGTTGGACACGTGCACGCTGGCGGTCTTGGCCGAGATGAACAGCTCGGCGGCGATCTCGCGGTTGCTGTGGCCGGCCGCGACCAGCCGGAGTACCTCGAACTCCCGCGCGGTGAGGCCCAGCCGGTCCGGTTCGGACGCGCTGGCGCGGCCGTCGTCGTCCGGGCCGAGCGGGATCCTGGCCCGCCGGGCGAGCAGGGTGATGTCGTCGCTCAGCGGCCGGGCGCCGAGCGACTGGGCCAGCGCGTCCGCGCGGCGCAGCCGGGAGGTAGCGCCGTCGCGGTCGCCCGCGCTCAGCGCGGCCTCGGCGGCCCGCAGCAGGGCGCCCGCCAGCGGGTAGGGCTGGCCGACGGCCTCCCACGCCCGCGCGGCCTCGTCCCAGTCCGCCCCGTCCGCCTCGGCGGCCAAGGTCAGCCGGCCGGCCTGCTGCGCGGCTCCCGCCGCGGGCAGCCCGGCCGCCACGGCGCGGAGGCGGCCGAGCAGCGCCGCCGCCTCACTCGCGAGCGCGCCTTCGCGGGCGGCTACCGCGCACGCCTGGGCCCCGGCTACCAGGACCGGCCAGGTGTACCGCGGGTTCTCCTCGACGTCCCAGCGGTCCAGCGCATCCGCCACCGCGGCCAGGGCGTCGGCCGGCCGGCCCTGAGCCAGCCGCAGGGCGGTCTCCAGCCGGACCAGCGGCAGATGGTACTGGGGGTCGTACCTGGAGCCTTCGGTCACGGACCTGATCGACGCGACGAACCCGGAGGCGGCGGGCAGGTCGCCCCGGGCCAGCGCGACGTCGCCGGCCAGCCGCCAGATGCAGGCGCGGTTCATCCGGGGCGGGAAGAGCCGCAGTGAGCGCTCGATGACCTCGTCGGCTTCGTCCCACCGGCCCAGCGAGACCAGCGGCTCGGCCACGTTGTTGGCCAGCACCGCACCGTAGGTCCTGGCCAGCCCGTACTCGCGGGCGGCGGCGAGCCCCGCGCGGGCCACCTCGGCGGCCTGCTCGTGCTGGCCCACGTCTTCCAGCACGTCAGACTCGGTGATGGCGGCCCGGAGCAGCGACGGGAAGGCCCTGACCCGGGCGGCGATCACCCTGGCCTCGGCCAGCGTGGCCCGGATCCGCTCCAGGTTCTCGCCGGCCGGCTCGGCGCACGCCAGGGTGATCAGTGCCGCCGCTTCGGTGGCGGCGTCACCGGCCTGCCGCGCGGCGGTCACCGCTTCTTTCGCGGCGTCCCTGAACTCCGGGCTGTCCCAGCCGCGCTGCACCTTCAGGGTGTAGTGAGCCAGCGCTTCGAGCACCCGGGCCCGCGCCGGGCTCGGCGGTTCCGCGGGCACCAGGCGGACCGCTTCTTCCAGGTCCCCGGCGAAATCGGGCCGGCCGAGGTGGTACTTCAGGTACCCGCGGAGCCGGAGCAGGAGCGCGGCCCTGACCGGCTCCGCGGCGGGGTCGACCTCCCGCAGCGCGGCCTGTGCCAGCGTGATGCCCCGGTCGTCCTCCCCGGCCAGCTCGGCGGCCCTGACCGCCTCCTCGAGCACCGCGACGTGGTCGGCGCCGATCCGCTCGGCGGCGTCCGGCACCTGGTCCCACAGTTCGAGCACCCGCGACAGCATGGCCAGTTGCTCCGCGTAGGCCAGCGCGCGGCGCGCCTGGCCAGCCGCCTGCCAGGCGCTGACCAGCGCCCGGGGCATGTCGCGGGCCGCGTGCCAGTGCCTCGCCTGCTCGCCGGGTGCCCGGCCCGGCGTCACCAGGGCCGGGTCGGCCGCGATGACCTCGGCGAACCGGCTGTGCACCTGGCCCGCCTCGCCGGGCAGCAGCTCGTCGTGGACCGCCTCCCGGATCAGGGCGTGCCGGAACGCGTAGCCGTCGGACTCGGCCAGCAGCACGTTGGCGGCCACGGCCGGGCGCAGCGCCCGGCCGAGCGCGGTGCCGTCCAGGCCGGTGACCGCGGTCAGCAGCCCGTGGCCGATCCGGTCGCCGCCCGCGCTGGCGACCCTGACCACCTCCTGGGTCTCCTCCGGCAGCCGCCGCAACCCGGCCATCAGCAGGTCGTGCAGGGACTCAGGCAGCAGCCCGGAGCCCGGCTCGCCGTTCCCCGCGCTGTTTCCTACCAGGGCCTCGGTGAACAGCGGGTTGCCCTCGGCCCGCTGGTACACGGCCGCGAGCAGGTCGTCGGCCGGCTCGCGGCCGATGATCTGGGCGACGAGCTGGGCGGTGTCCGGCCGGCTGAGCCTGCCGAGGTCCATCCGGCTGACCCAGTCGATCCGGTCGAGCTCGGCCAGCAGCGGGCGCAGCGGGTGGGTCCGGTGCAGGTCGTCGGAGCGGTAGGTCGCCACGATCAGCACGCCGTCCAGCGACCACTGGTTGCGGATGAGGAAGGCCAGCAGGTCCATGGTGGACTGGTCGGCCCAGTGCATGTCCTCGATGACCAGGACCACCGGGCCGGATTCCGCCAGGTGCTCGAGCATCACGAGCATCTGCTCGAACAGCCGGGCGCGCGCCTCCCCGGCCTCGTCCGGCCCGGCCGGGGTGCCGAACTCCGGCAGCAGCCGCGCCAGCTCCCGGCCGCTGCCGCCGGGCAGCAGCGCGGCCACCCCGGCCGCGCCGAGATCGCGCACGAGCTCGCGGAGCACGGCGGTGAACGGAGCGAACGGCAGGCTCTCGGCGCCGAGTTCCAGGCAGCCACCGATCAGCACCCGTGCCCCCGTGCCCCGCGACCGCTCGGCGAACTCCCTGACCAGGCGGGACTTTCCCACCCCGGCCTCGCCGCCGACCATGATGGCCGACGGGCGGCCCCTGGTCGCCTCGGCCAGCGCGCCCTCAAGCGCGGCCAGCTGCACGGAACGGCCGACCAGAGCCGGACTCGATAGCTGGGGTCCCACGTCAGTAAGCATGCCAGCAGTCCCGGCCGAACCGCATACCGGTTTGGCGCTGCCAGCTCTCACCTCAGGCCCTTGAGTCACTGCCTTCCCTTCCCGGATAGATGGCAGACCAGCGCGATGTAACAGCATCCCGGTCCCAAAGGAGTCGCCGGAAATAACCTGCATGGTTCCGTCGCGGCCGCTCGCACGCACAATGACGCAACGGGCCGTGAAGGAGCCCGGAGCGCGGGAAGAATGAGTCTGCGGAGGCAAATGTGATTTCCGGACATGGCTATTGTGCAGGCATTTCATGATCGTGAAGGATTTTGTACCCATTTCGCGGATAAGATCCTTCGTGATCATGGAAAAGCCATGAAAACGCAGCCAGCCCCGTCGACGTTGAGCGGGAATTGGTGATCGCGGGGCGCCGGAGGCTAGCATGCGGTAATTGGCTGAACAGGCTGAATGGCTGCGGACCAGCAGGTCATTAGCCGGCACGTCCCAAACCGGGACGACGTGGCATCGTCCCGGTATGGAGGCCTGGTCCGCAGTCGGGTTACGGATACTCCGGGAGCTTGATGGCGGTGGCGGTGCGGGTGGAAAGGTGCTTGACCAGGAGCCGGGCCGGGGGGAGGTAGGGGAGCATCCGGAAGAAGCGGTCGCGCTGGGCGATCTTCTTCGCGGTCGACGGGGCGAGGAAATCCGCGCCGCCGCTGGCCTGCTTCTGGCCGCGGGCGACGTAGGGTCGGAGCAGCCGCTCGTAGCGGTCGTAGGCGACGCGGTAGTCGCCGCGGGCCGCGGCCAGCTCCCCGGCCAGCACGTAGGCCGCCACGACGGCGGTGCCGGTGCCGTTGCCGCCGGGGCCGGCCGCGTAGCCCGCGTCGCCGGTGAGCGCGATCCGCCCGGACGACCAGCGGTCGAGCTTGACCTGGCTCACCGAGTCGAAGTAGAAGTCGTCCGCCGCAGGCATCTGCCCGAGCAGGTCCGGCACGTGCCAGCCCACGTCCTGGTACACGCTGGCCAGGATCTTCTGCTGCTGGCCGGTGTCGCGGTAGTCGAAGTCGATGGGCTCGCCGCCCGGCGCGGTGAAGAAGAACTGCGCTATCGCCTGCCCGGTCCCCGGCGCGCTGAACACGGCCGCGGTCTTGCCCGGCCCGCTGTACAGCTGACCCTCGTGGTCCAGGCCGTAACGGTCGGGCACGCCGAAGATGGAGACATACAGGCCGAGGTCGGTGACCTGATCCGGCTGACCGCCGAAGGCCAGCCGGCGCACCGCCGAGTGCAGCCCGTCGGCCCCGATCACCAGGTCGAAGGTGCGCGGCGCGGACTGGGCGAAGGTGACGTGCACGCCGTCGTCGTCCTGACGCAGGCTCGTGATCGAGTCGCCGAACAGGTACTCGGTGTCGTCCCTGGTCGCCCCGTACAGGATGCGGCCCAGGTCGCCGCGGAGGATCTCCACGTCACCGGCGAAGATGCTGGCCGGCATGGCCGCCACCGGGCGGCTGTGCTCGTCCACGTAGGTGGTGGCGCGCAGGTGGGTCTGCTGCTCCTTGATCTGGTCCAGGATGCCCATCTTGGCCAGCACGGACCGGTGGGCCGCGCCGCGGAAGTCGACGGCGTAGCCGCCGCCGCGCAGTTGCGGCGCGCGCTCCACCACTACGGATCGACGAAGGCGCTGCTCAACGCGGCCGTGCTGGCCGCCATGGAGGAGTTCGGCGAGGAGATGGCCAAGGCCATCGGCGCCCCGGATCCCGCGCTCGGCGCTCTCGGGCGCTTCGAGCAGTTCTGGACCCGGGTCATCGAGTCGTTCCAGGCCAGTACCCAGGTCTGGCAGGCCACCTTCGACATCTTCACCGTGGCGCAGCGCGATCCGGTGATCGACCCGGAGCGGGCCCCCTCGCCCGCCCAGCTGGCCCTGGGCCTGCAAGCGATTGCCGATCAGGTCATCCCTGGCCAGCGCAGCTCTGCTTGGCCGCGGTGATCACGGAGGAGAACACCCACGGGTTCTGCGGAGCGCTGTCCCCGCGCAGCGCCTTGGGCAGGCCGTGCGGGAACTTGAACGAGACCTTGGTCCAGACCCGGTGGGGCGCGTCTGAGCCGAAACAGGCTTTTACCGGATTGCTCAGCGTGACCACGGTGGCGACGGAGTAGATGTGTCCCGCGGCGCAATTCGGGCTGCATCCGTCGAGCTTTTCGGTGCCGACCCCCACGGCCTGGGTTTCCGACCAGGATTTCCACGTCATCTTGGACAAGAAGGTGGTCGAATCACCGGACAGCGCGCAGCCGAAGCCGTTGCACGCCGGCATGAACAGCAGCTTCCCGTGGATGTCCTGACCCTGCGCCAGGTAGGCGACCGACGGGTTCGGGGCATCCGACACCATGGAAGTCGGGCTGCCCTGGCCGTTACAAGCGGTCGCCAGCAGCGCGGCGCAAACAACCCCGGCCCAGCCCGCCACCCGGCGGGCCCTGCGTACGTTAGTCGTCAACATGGAAATCAAGCCCTCTCAGCTCTCAAGGTTTTCAACCGACAACCGGAAGAGGGTGAAGGGGGGCGGGAGATACACCCCGTTCGGTATGAAACTTACGGTCCCGGCCGGTTACGGCCGTTTTGGGGACGAACGGGGCCGGCTAACCCTGGTCCGGCCGGCCTCAGCGATACCGGGGCGGGCCTGGCGGGTACGGATTAGGCTCGCGGCGATGGCGACGATCGTGGCGTTTCACGCTCATCCGGACGACGAGGTGCTGCTGACCGGCGGGACGATCGCCCGGCTCGCGGCGGCGGGCCACCGGGTGATCATCGTCGTGGCGACTGACGGTGAGGTGTGGCCGGGGCCGGTCCCCGGCCGGCGGCTGGAGGAGCTGCGGGCGAGCGCCGCGATCCTCGGCGCGGACCAGGCGGTGCACCTGGGCTACGCGGACAGCGGGCACGGGGCGATCCTGTTCGATGACCCGCCGGACCGGACCCGGTTCGTGCGGGCGGACATCGGCGAAGCGGCGGGAAAACTCGCCGCCCTGCTGGCCGAGGTGCACGCGGACCTGCTGCTGAGCTACGACCCGCGGGGTGTCAACGGCCACCGGGATCACGTCCGGGTGCACGAGGTCGGCGCGCGGGCGGCCGGGCTGGCCGGGGTGCGGGTCGTCGAGGCGACGGTGCCGCGCGAGCTTGGCGTCCGGCTCGCCCGGCCGCTGCTCTGGCTCCGGCTGGTCAAGGGCTACCGTTTCGATGAGATCCGGGGGTACGGCACGCCGCGGACCTCGATCACGCACCGGGTCGACGTCCGCCGGCACGTAGCTAAGAAGCGGGCGGCGCTGGCGGCGCACTGCGTGGTGACCTCCGGCCGGAGCCGAGGCGGCCGGATGCTCCGCCTGCTGGTCAGGTCGCCCTTGCCGGTATTCCGCATCGCCATGGGGACCGAGTGGTTCGCCGAACCCGGCGGACGGACGGGTGACCTCGTCTAGCGCCTAGCCGAAGCACTGCCCCTCGCCGCGGTAGGTGGGGACGGTGGTGAGCTGCCCGTCCGCGCCGAGCAGGTGGTACTCGCGGAAGCGCTCGGCCAGCTCGCCCGCCTTGGCGTGCCGCATCCAGACCCGGTCGCCGGTGGCCAGCGTGTCCGCGGCCGCGCCCCGCACCGGGGTCTGGACCTCGCCCGCGCCCTCGGTACCGACCAGGCGCAGGCCGGCCGGCAGCCAGGGGCGGGGCAGCCGGTCGGGGGTACCGGTGCCCGAGGCCACGTAACCGCCGGAGAACAGCGTGGCCAGGCCGGGGCCCGGCCGGCGCACCACCGGCAGCGCGAACAGCAGGGCGGGCTCGGGGGAGAACCGGCGGTAGGCGTCGAACAGGGTCGGGCCGACCAGCCCGGAGCCCGCGGTGAGCTCGGTCACCGAGGTGTCCGCGGCGGTCGACTCCAGGCTGCCGGTGCCGCCCCCGTTCACGAAGTCCAGGCTGGCCATGGCCTGGATCAGCCGGATCGCCGCGGTCCGGCGCCTGATCAGCTCGGGCATCGAGCGGCTCTGGATCAGCCGGATGAGCTGGGCCCGGACCGGGTGCCCGGGCGGCGCGTCGCCCAGGCCGGCGATCTGGCCCTCGTACCCCATCACCCCGGCCAGCCGGAAGCCCGCCCGGCGGTCGACCGCCCGGGCGAAGGCCACCGCCTGCTCCGGCGTGTGCAGCGGGGACCGCCGGGTGCCGATGTGCACCGCCGGCCTGCGGGCCAGCGGGCGCCAGGAGACGTCGAGCTCCAGGCAGACCCGGATCTCCTGATGGCCGCCGCCCAGCGCCCGGTCCACCACGTCCAGGTGCGCCTCGGAGTCGGCCATGATCGTGACGTGCTGCCTGGCCTGTTCGTCGGCGGCCAGCGCCCGCAGCGCCGCCCGGTCCACGGTGGGGTACGCGACCAGCAGGTCGTCGCTGGTGCCCGCGGCGTGCAGCCAGAGCGCCTCGGCCAGCGTGTAGCACATCACGCCCCGGTAGCCGGGGGTGGCCAGCGCGCGTTCGATCAGGTAGCGGCAGCGCAGCGATTTCGTCGCGACCCGAATGGGATAGCTGCTCCCGCGGAGTGCCGCGCGGCGGGTCATGTCGGCGGCGTTCCGGTCGAACGCGCCCTCGTCGACCAGCGCCAGCGGCGGGTCGAGATCGGCGGTGGCGCGGTCGTAGCGCTGCCTGGCGGCCTCCGCGGGCTGCCGTGCGACCCGGGCGGCGAGATGGCGTTCGGAGTCGACTGACATGCTCCGCACAGTAGACCAGGGCCGCCAGAATATGAATACTGAGCGGTAATGAAGACCGCCCCTGAGCATCGTGTATGGCGGAACTGGGCCGGGACCGCGACGGCGGCCCCGGTCCGCTGGTGCCGCCCCCGCAGCGAGGCCGAGATCGCCACCGCGGTCAAGGACGCGGCCGGGTCCGGGCTGACCGTGCGGGCGCTCGGCAGCGGGCACTCGTTCACCGCCGTCGCGGCGACTACCGGCGTGGCGCTCGACCTGTCCGGCTGGACCGGGATCACCGCCGCCGACACCAGGACGGGCCTGGTCACGGCGCGGTCGGGGACCACCCTGCGGGCCCTGGGCGCCGAGCTGAGCGGGCTCGGCCTGGCCATGGCCAACCTCGGCGACATCGACGTGCAGACCCTGGCCGGGGCGCTGAACACCGGGACGCACGGCACCGGCGCCCGGCTCGGCGGCCTGGCCACCCAGATCGAAGGGCTCGAGCTGGTGCTGGCGGACGGCTCGACGGCGGCGTGCTCGGCCTCGTCCCGGCCCGACCTGTTCGCGGCCGCGCGGATCGGCCTCGGCGCGCTCGGCGTGGTCACCAGCGTGACGCTGCGCTGCGTGCCCGCGTTCACGCTGCTGGCCGACGAGCGCCCGGTGCCGGTGGAGGAGGTCCTTGAGCAGTTCGACGCCCTGGCCGAGGGCAACGACCACTTCGAGTTCTACTGGTTCCCCTACGGCCGCAACGCCCTGGTCAAGCGGAACAACCGGGTACCTGGAGGGAGCGCCGTGCCCCCGCCGCTGCCGGCCTGGCGGCGGTTCTGGGAGTTCGAGGTGATGGAGAACGCCGGCTTCGGGGCGCTGTGCCGCCTGGGTCGGGCCCGGCCCCGGCTCATCCCGGCGCTGAACCGGTTCTCCTCGTCCGCGCTGTCCGCCCGGACGTACAGCGAGACGTCGCACCGGGTGTTCGTCACCCCGCGCCGGGTGCGCTTCACCGAGTCCGAGTACGCCGTTCCACGTGAATCACTGGGCCACGTGATCGCCGAACTGCGCCGCGCCGTGCCCCGGCTGCCGCATCCGGTCATGTTCCCCGTCGAGGTCCGGGTGGCGGCCGCCGACGACATCTGGCTGTCCACCGCGCACGGGCGGGAATCCGCCTACGTCGCCATCCACCAGTACGCCGGGCTGCCATACCAGGATTACTTCGACCGGTTCGAGTCCATCGTGGCCGAGGTGGCGGGCCGCCCGCACTGGGGCAAGATGCACTCGCTCGGGGCCGAACGGCTGGCCGCCCTGTATCCCCGGTTCGGCGATTTCCTCCGGGTCCGGGCCGAGGCCGACCCCGAGGGCAGGTTCGGCAACGCCTACCTGACCCGGGTTCTCGGTAGTTAACCTCCGGTCCTCAGGACACTGACGACTTGTTACCGGCTGCTTACGCGGTCCCGCGGGCTCGAACGGGGCCGGGCGGCTGCCCGTAGTCCAGGGTGAGTGGCCAGTGCCGCAGCCGCCTGACCACCGCCTTCTATCAACGAAGGCGGCCGCGGCACCGGCCACGCCGATGGTCTTTCCGTGCCGGAGTGGTGACCAGAGGTCTTGTCCTGATCCCATACTGAGAAAGGCCGGGGAGCCAGATGATTTCGACGTGGCTGGCATCGGGGTACACCGAGGGAAGCGGCTCGTCCGCGGGACGCATCGCGCTGATCGCGGTCGCGATCCTCGCCGTCGCGGCGTACGCCGGACTCCAGCTCAGGGCGCGGTCGCGCCAGCAGGACGGAACGCGCCGCTACGACCCTTGGGACTGGCGGACGTACCCGGAAGACGGCAGCCCCGTGGACCAGGCGCTGGCCGGTCCCGAGGAGGGCCGCCGGCCCGAGTGGCGCTACGGCTACCCGCCCGGCTACGAGCCCTACCCCCTGCACGGCTCAGAAGAACTCCCCTGGACCGACCTAGGCCGCGTCCAGGCCCGCGACAGGGCCTCCTGAGGGAAAGCGCAAAGGCGCTTCCTATGCGCGACTCACCGTGCTTATGGTATTTGCATCAGTTACGTACATACGTGCGGATTGGCCGCTTTCTGGCGGCCCTCGCCGCGAATACGGTGCGGGGCGTCGTGATGTCCGCGTGGAGCGCTCTGAACGAACTCGGCGCGTACCGCATCACCGAGATCCCGCGGCACGCTGGTCCGGGCACGGGGCGGCTTCCGCCGGACGAGCCGGGTGATCCGGGCCGGACGCAGCGGTACGCCGCGCTGACCGCGGCGTACCACGCCGGCGCCGAAGCCAAGGAGGACGGCCCCGGCTCCGACGGTGCGGGTTCTGACGGCACGGGTTCCGACGGCCGCGGCGCGCTGGCCGTCGGCTGGGTGCGGCACGGTGCGGGCCAGCCGGTCCAGGTCCTGGCCGCGGGCACCGCCCTGGTCGGCGGCGAGGACGGCGGGGACGTCTACCTGGCGCTGCCCGGCGGCGCCCGCGCCGAGCCGCTGGCGCGGGGCGCGCTGCCCGGCCTGATGGCCCGGCTGCCGTGCTGGCGCGCGATCGCCGGGATCAGCGACGGCCTGCTCCTCGACGGCCTGCTCGCGGACGGCGGACCGCGGGGAAGCGGACGGACGCCGCCCACGCTGGAAGAGTGCCTGCTGGCGGTGTGGCCGGGACCGTTCGGCTGGCTGCTCGTGGCCGAGCCGCTGACCGCGGCGCAGACCGGCGAGGTGGCGGACGAACTGGCCCGGCTCGGCCGGTCCGCCGCCGAGGACCAGGACCGGCTGCCAGAACGGGCCGCGGCGGCGCGCCGGCTGAGCCTGCGTCACGCCGAGGCCCGGGCCGGCCTGTCGGCCGGGTGGTGGCGGATCCGGCTGCTCGCCGGGGGCGCCGACAGCGAGTCCGCGTCGCGGGTGGCCGGGCTGGTATGCGCCTCGGCCGACCTGGCCGGGCTGCCGTACGCGGTCGTCCCGGCCGGCGATCCCGGCGGGGCCGCCGGGCGCGGCCTCCAGGAGATCCTGGACGACCAGGCTCCGGCCCCGGCCGGAGGCGACGCGGTAGCCGCGTACCCGTTCTACGGAAGCACCGAGCTGCTCGCCGCGCTGACCCGGCCGCCCGGCCGCGAGCTGCCCGGCATCCGGCTGGCGCTGCGGCCCGAGTTCGACGTCACCCAGGAGCCAGTGGGTCTCGCCGGCGCCGCGGGGCCCGGACCCGGCCGGGCGGCGCTCGCCGTCGGCGACATCCTCGACCGGAACCGCCGGCCCGCCGGCCCGCTGGCGCTGCCGCTCGCCGCGCTGAACCGGCACGTGCTGGTCAGCGGCGCCGCCGGATCCGGCAAGTCGCAGACCGTGCGGGCCATGCTCGAGGCCGCCACCGGGGCCGGGATCCCGTGGCTGGTGATCGAGCCGTCCCGGGCCGAGTACCGGCTGATGGCCGCGCGGCTATCCGGGACCGCCACGGTGGTGCGGATACGGCCGGGGGAGTCGGATTCGATCGTGGCCGGGCTCAACCCGCTCGAGCCCGCGCCGGACGGCGACGGCCGCCGGTTCCCGCTGCAAGCCCACGCCGACCTGATCAAGGCGCTGTTCCTCGCGTGCTTCCGGTCCGAGGAACCGTTCTCGCAGGTGCTCGGCGCGGCGTTGACCAGGGCGTACGAAGACGCCGGCTGGGACCTGGCGCTCGGCGAGACGGTGGCGGCGGACCCGAGTCCTGGCTACCCCAGCCTCGCTGACCTGCACCGGTCCGCGATCAGGGTGGTGCATGAGACCGGCTACAGCGAGCGGGTCGCCGACGAGGTGCTCGGTTTCGTCCGGGTGCGGCTGTCCAGCCTGCGGCTGGGGACCTGCGGCCGTTTTCTCGAGGGCGCTCATCAGCTCGACTTCGGACGGCTGCTCGCCAGCAACGCCGTGATCGAGATCGAGGACGTGGACGACGACGGCGACAAGGCCTTCCTGATCGGGACGGTGCTGATCAGGCTGGTCGAGCACCTGCGGATGGCACACCGGGCCGATCCGGCCGGACCCGCGGTTCCCGGGCTGCGCCACCTGACCGTCATCGAGGAGGCGCACCGGCTGCTCCGCCGCCAGGACGCCGCCGCCGCGCCGGGAGCGGCGGCGCGGGCGGTCGAGACGTTCGCCGGGCTGCTCGCCGGGCTCCGGGCCTACGGCGAGGGCGTCATCGTCACCGAGCGGATCCCGGAACGCCTGCTCGGCGACGTCCTCAGGAACACGGCGGTGAAGATCGCCCACCGGCTGCCCGCGGCCGAGGACCGCGAGGCGCTGGGCGCCACGATGAACATGACGCCGGCGCAGAACCGGTTCCTGGTCACGCTCAGGCCGGGCGAGGCCGCGGTGTTCACCGAGGGCATGGACTTCCCGCTGCTGGCCCGGATGCCCGACGGGACCGCCCGGGAGGCGGCCGTGCTGGCCGCTGGGGCGGCTGAGGTGGCTGGGGAGGGAGCGCCGGGCAGCCCGGCCGGGGTGGTCCAGCCGCGCAGCGTCACCTGCGGTACCGAGTGCGCCGCCCGGCCCTGCACCCTGCGGGACGTGCGGGTCGCCCAGCGCGCGCTCGGTGAGTACCCCGCGATCAGCCTGTGGGCGGAGCTATCCGTCCTCGCCCACCTGACCGGCTGGCCCATGCCGGTGCCGCGTACCACGCTGCTCTCGCTGCTCCAGGTGATGCCGTCCCGGCTGCGGGACTGCGCTATCTCCCACGGCGTCGACGCCGCGGTCGGCGTCCGGGTGCCGGTGATCGCCCCCCGGGTCAGCCCGGTCGGCCTCGCGTCCCATGTCAGCACCGCGATCAGGGCGCGGATTGCGCGGGGCAGCTGGCTGTGCCAGCGGGAGGAACCGAAGTGGCTCGCCCCCGCCTACGCCTGGACGCTCGTCCTTGACGCGCTCAAGGCGGCGGACAGGAAGAAACCGGGAGCCGGACCGCACCCGCGCAGCGCGGAATGGGAGCGTACCTACGGGCAGGCGATCACCGGTGACACCTGCGCCCGCCAGGTGGGGACGGTCCAGCGCTGGTATGACGCCGCGCAGCGGGACGGCTGGGAGGTGCGGGCGGTGGCCTTCGGCGTCGACCTGTTCTCCGGCGTGGAACGGGCCGTCGGAGCCCGCGCCGAGGACGACGACTTCGAGGAACGGCTGTCCGGCTACCTCGGGCAGTTCGTCGACTGCCAGTGGCCGCAGCTGTACCTGGCCCCCGACCCGCTGGGACAGCCGCCCGAGCGGCAGTAACCCCCGCTCAGGTTATGAGAAACGCCTTGCCAGCAGGCTTACGTTGTCCACAGGTGAATCCACATAACTGTGCATTGGGTTGCCATCGCGGGGTGCATGCTGGGCTGTTACCCGCGAAGTTATCCACAGGATGTACCTGTGGATAACTTCGCTCAGTTCGTCCGCAGCAACTCGGGCAGCTGTCCCGGGGCCGGCTGCGACCGGGACCGCCAGCCCGGCGGCCCCGATACGCAGAACCACACCAGCGCCACGGCGGCGAGCAGGCGGACGGCCGGCGTCAGCCACATCCCGTCGAACTGGGTGATGTCGTACAGCCAGTGCGGCTGGGCCGGGCTCTGCACGGCCTGGGCGTAGACGGTCGCCGCGGCGAGCAGGCGGACCAGCACCACCCAGTCCAGCCAGGACGCTGAGTACAAGGCGAGCAGGGCGACGGCCATCACGTCGTACCAGGGCCGCTGGAACCCGGTGACGAACAGCCAGGCCAGGCTCAGCGCCAGGGCGGGGGCGACGGCCGGGCGGCCAGGCGCCAGGTCAGGGAAGCGCGCGAACGCCAGCAGCACGATCGCCGCGAAGAGCAGGTAGGAGACCAGCACGAGGTGCGGCGGGACGCTGGACACGCCGAAGTGCGTGTACCCGAGCACCGGCCGCCAGAAGAGCTGGTACATGGTGTCCCAGGTGATCCCCCCGCTCCGGGTGACGAGCACCGTGATGGCAGCGGCGCCTGACGCCAGGTAGGCAGGCACGGCGATCACCGCGAAGCCGGCCGCGGCGGCGGCCAGCGCCCGGACCGACCGGCGGCAGGCCCAGGCCACGGCCAGGCCGAACAGCGCGTACTCCACCTTGATGCCGGTCGCCACCCCGATCAGCAGGCCGGCCAGGGCGGCGCCCGCGGAGCCGCCTCCCTCACGCGCGGGACGCGACCGGAGGGCGGCCACGCCCGTCAGCCCGAACGCGACGGCCAGCCCGTCGATATGGCCGCCCGCGACGATCTCCCACAGCAGCAGCGGGTTCACCGACCACAGCAAGTGGGCGCGCAGGCGCATCTCCGGGTCGGCACGGAGCATCCGGTCCAGGGCCAGGATCACGGCGACGAAGGCGAGCGCCTCCTCCAGCTTCAGCCAGAACGTGATACGGGCCAGCGAGGTCCCGCCGAGCTCGGCGGCCCCCCACTCGGCCGCGGTGGCCACCGGCCCGTACACGGACACCGCGTTCATCCAGCTGGACGGGATCTCGGCCGACGGTATCTGCCTGCCGACGGGGTCGCCGTCCCGCTCCAGCTGACGCGGGGTCATGACGTACGGGCTGTGCCCGGTCACCAGGATCCGGCCGCTGGCGGCGTACGAGACGGAGTCGGTCGAGCCGGCCGGCGGGAGCACCGTCAGCGCGGTCACCGCCACGAAGGCGGCCGCGAGGATCGGGCGCACGGGCGGGCGCGCGCCGCGGCCGACGGCGATCAGGCCGGCGATCACGCCCGCGCAGCCCAGCGCCATCGCGGCCCACAGCGAGACCGTCACGAACGTCGCCGTCAGGTGCAGCGCGTGCCACCACGGAAGATGTCCCGCCCGCGGGATGCGGGGCACGGTGACGCTCGGGCCCGCGGCCGACAGGACGATCATGATCAGTACCGCGGCCGTGATGGCGGCCACGGAGAACCATCCGGTTAGCCGGGTCAGCCGGGTCAGCGGGATGCGATCGGGGGGACGGACAGCGGGTCGGCCGGAGGGAGCGGCAGGATCAGGCGCCGCCGCCGGCCCGGTCTCCGGGTCCTCGTCCTTGTCGCTCACTGAATCGCCGCCTGCTGGTCATCGTGGATCCGTGCCTAGACGGTACCGGATCACCCGGCCGCAGGCCGGGCACCCGGGAGGTAAAACCGGGCAGGACGGCGGTTAGCACGGCATACCCGGCGGAGCGGCGGGTCCGGAAGAAACGGCGGACGCCCGCGACAGCCCGGTGACGGGCGCCGCGGGCGTCCCTGGTGCCGGAGGGTTCCCGGCTGTCCGCTACCTCGGCTAGACGTCGGGCGTCGTGACGCGCCCGTTCACCTCCGAGCGCCGGGCCGCGGCCTCCGCGGATTCACCCGGCCGCGCCGCGGCCTCCGCTTCTGGCGACTCGGCGGCGTCGTTCTTGGCCTCGGCCGTCGCGCTGGCGTAGCGGCGCCGCATGGCGATCGCGGCACCCGCCCCGGCCGCGGCGGCTACCGCGCCCACGGCCAACAGCCAGCGCACGCTCAGCATCCGCCGGAACCCGGTGCGCGAGTCGGCCGGCCGGACCTGGCGGGCCGTCGAGCGCAGCGCCGACGAGACCTTCGGGGCGAGGGTCCCGGTCACGGTCTCCGCGATCTTCGGCGCGACGGTGTAGCTGACGGCGTCCGCCGCCTCTTCGAGCCGTGGCGCGGCCCACTCCCTGGCGCCGTAAACGGCGTCCTCGATTCGTGGCGCGGCCCACTCCCGCGCGCCGTGCGCGGCGTCCTCGAGCCGGGGCGCCGCCCAGCCCCTGGCATCCTGAACGCCCTGTCGGACTCCCTGGACCGCTGTCGTTCCCGCGCGCTTCCCGGCCGGTATGGCCTGCGCGGCGGCGTCCTTGGCGCGGGCGCCGATCGCAGCCGCCCCACCGGTGGTGCGGTTGGTCTTGATAAGGGACACAGTAAACCTCCCGAGCGTGATCCCGTTCTCACAAGCTTCCCGGCTTTGCCGGGTTCAATCATCGCCCGCTGCCGGTACGGTGATGACTGGAGGAGTTTTTACACCGGCGAAATGTCCGGCCGTCGACTGGCCGGACGAGGAGTCAACCGCATGACAGACACGCTGACCGCGACGCTGCGCACCAACCAGGGGACGATCGTCATTCGTCTTTTCCCTGATCACGCGCCGAAGACGGTACGCAACTTCGTGGAACTGGCCGAGGGCGGCCGGGAGTGGACGGACCCGGGCACCGGGCAGGCCACGACGCAGAAGCTGTACGACGGGACCATCTTCCACCGGGTCATCCCCGACTTCATGATCCAGGGCGGCGACCCGCTCGGATCCGGCCGCGGCGGCCCCGGCTACAAGTTCGCCGACGAGATCCACCCGGACCTGCGGTTCGACCGGCCCTACCTGCTGGCCATGGCCAACGCGGGCCCCGGCACCAACGGCTCGCAGTTCTTCATCACGGTGGCGCCGACGCCCTGGCTGAACGGCAAGCACACCATCTTCGGCGAGGTCGTCCAGGGTGCCGACGTGGTCGACCTGATCAGCCGGGTCAAGACGGGCAGCGCCGACCGGCCGGTCGAGGACGTGACCGTCGACTCGGTCACGATCGAGCGCAGCGCCTCTTAGCTGATTGGATCAACCCGTGAGCACGCCCAGCGACCCCGGTCCGGCCGGACAGGTCCGGCCGGACGGGGAGGCTCCGGGGACCGGCGGCGACCAGTCCTTCCCGACCTGTTACCGCCACCCCAACCGGGAGACGTACGTCTCCTGTGTCCGCTGCGGCCGCCACGCGTGCCCGGACTGCATGCGCTCGGCCTCGGTCGGCCAGCAGTGCGTCGAGTGCGTGGGTGCGGGCGCGCGCAGCACCCGCCAGGCCAGGACCACCTTCGGCGGCCGGCCGGCGGCGGGCGCCATCGTCACCTGGACCCTGCTGGGGATCAACGTCGCGCTGTACCTGGTGGCCTGGGTCCGCCCGGCCATCGTCAACGACCTGCTGATGCTCGGCTACGCCCCCTATACGCCACAGGGTCCCGCGCATGGCGTGGCGGCTGGTGAGTGGTACCGGCTGATCACGTCGGCGTTCATCGTCCCCGGGGCCGGCCTGAACGGCCTGGGGTTCGCGGACATCCTGTTCAACATGTGGGCGCTGATCGTCGTGGGACCGGCGCTCGAGGGACTCCTCGGCCGGGTCCGCTTCCTCGCGGTGTACCTGGTCAGCGCCGTCGGCGGCTCGGTGATGTACTACTACCTGGTACCGCCCTACAACACCGCGGCGGGCGCCTCGGGAGCCATCTTCGGGCTGTTCGGAGCGTGGTTCGTGGTGTCCAGGCGGCTGCGCCTCGACACCCGCGGCATCGTCTTCCTGCTCGCCATCAACCTGGCGCTCGGCTTCTTCTTCCACAGCTTCATCGCCTGGCAGGCCCACATCGGCGGCCTGCTGACCGGCGCGCTGCTCACCGCCGTGTACGCGTACGCGCCGCGGAAGAACCGCACCGTCATCCAGGTAGCCGCCACGGTGGCGATCGTGGCCCTGATCGCCGTCGCCGTCGCGATCAGGACCCACCAGCTCACCAGCGGCGCGGCCTGAGAGCTGGGTTCAGCTCGCTAGGTTCAGCGCCACCTGGTCGCCAGGGTGACGCCCGCGATGATGAACACGAATCCGATCACGAGGTTCCACGCGCCCAGCGCGGACAGGCCCGGAATCGATCCCTGCGACAGGTAGTACACCACGATCCAGACGAGGCCGAGGACCAGGGAGACGACGATGGCCGGGCCGACCCACGGGGGACTGACCTTCCGCGCCGCCGTCTTCTGCGGTGGCGGGGTGTAGACCGTCTTCTTGCGGACGCGCGACTTGGGCACGGCGGCCTCCTGCGTAGCAACCTGGCGTAGCAACCGCGATCAGATCCCGCGATGCGGACCCCAGCGTAGCCGCTTCGCGCGGTAGCCGGCGCTATCCTCGTTTGCTCAGCAGCGGTAGTAACTAATAGATATCATTTAGTTTCTCTTAGTCACTGTGCGCCGCCGATATAGCCTCTGACGGCCGGAGGCCGGAGGGGTTTTCCGCCGATATCGCGATGAATGGATGGGTCGTGCGACAGGTTATCCGTGCCGCTGGGGAGATTCTGCTGACCGCGGGGGTGGTCGGGCTGCTCTTCCTCGGCTACCTCGTCTGGGGCCCGGGCTGCGGGCGGCGTCCGCCCAGCGGGCGCTGAGCGGCGTCACCGGTGTGCTGGTCGCGGCCGAGCCCCGCACCTGCCGATCGATGCCTCCGGCTTCAGCGGGTAGGCAGCGGAACGGGCCTCATAGCCCGGTGCCTCCTAAGAACCCGCCACCGCCGTTCCCGTTCCCGCCGCCGCCGGCCTGCGGGCTGCCGCTATCGGTGGGGCTCCCCGGGGCCGAGGGCGACCCCGGCGGGGTCGCGGCCGCGGGCTGGACCAGGATCGTCACCGGGCTTCCCTGCGTGGCGGTGGTATCGGATTTGGGAGTCTGCTGCCAGACGGTGCCCGGCTGGGTGCCGGCCGGCCCGGGTACGGTCTCCACCGTCACCTTGAAGCCCGAACTCTGCAGCGAGGCTTCCGCGCTCGCCTGGCTCAGGCCGACCACGTTCGGCACGCTTGCCGCGCCGGAGACGAAGATGGTGACCTTCGACCCCGGCGGTACCTGCGTGCCCGGTGCCGGGTTCTGGTTCACCACGGTCCCGGCAGGCTGGGTCGAGGTGGTGTCCTGCTGGACGGCGACGGTGAAGCCGTCGTTTTGCAAGGTCGACGCGGCGTCGTTCTCCTGTTTGCCCTGTACGTTGGGGACGGATACCGGGGCGGCGCCGCTCGAGGCGTACAGGGTCACCACGGTGTCGGCCGCCACGTTGCTGCCCTCGGCCGGGTTGGACTTGATGACCAGCCCCTTCTTGACGCTGGAGTTGGGCTGGTTGACGACGGCCCCCACCTTCAGGTGCGCGGCGATGATCTGTGACTTCGCCTGGGTCACGGACTCGCCGTTCACCAGCGGCACCGCGTACGTCTTGCCTCCGCCGGCCAGCAGGTAGATGGCCACGCCGGCCACCACGCCGATCACCACGACCAGGCCGAGGACCCACGGGATCCAGCGGCGGCTGCCGCCCCCGCCGCTGCGGCCGCGGCCGCCGTAGTCGTAGCCCCGGCCCGCGTAGTCGTAGTCCTCGACCGGCGGGATCTGGGACGTCGCCCCGGCCATCATCGTGCCCGTGTTGCCCATCCGCTGGGTGTGCTGCGGGTACATGTCGAACCTGGTCGGCGGCGCGGCCGCCACCGGCATGCCGGAGGCGGCGCGCTGGAGGTCGGCGCGCATGTCGGCGGCGGTCTGGTACCGGTCGGCGGGGGACTTGGCCATCGCCTTCAGCACGATCGCGTCCGCCCACGGCGGCACGTCCGGGTCAACCCGGGACGGCGGCACCGGGTTCTCCCGCACGTGCTGGTAGGCGATCGCGACCGGCGAGTCGCCGGTGAACGGGGGCCGGCCGGTCAGCAGTTCGTACAGCAGGCACCCGGTCGAGTACAGGTCGCTGCGGGAGTCGACCCGCTCGCCGCGGGCCTGCTCCGGCGAGAGGTACTGCGCGGTCCCGATCACCTGGGCGGTCTGGGTCATGGTGGCCTGGGCGTCGCTCATCGCCCGGGCGATGCCGAAGTCCATCACCTTGACGTCGCCGTTGCGGGTCACCATCACGTTGCCCGGCTTGATGTCGCGGTGCACGATGCCGGCCTGGTGGCTGTAGT
>Ga0335083_10000994_pt1 | contig 40272 bp, 36 predicted proteins | sample Lox_Sample_42_FD_206716 | JGI IMG/M metagenome (GOLD analysis project Ga0335083, IMG submission 206716) | Soil microbial communities from Loxahatchee National Wildlife Refuge, Florida, United States - Lox_Sample_4.2 | ecosystem: Environmental > Terrestrial > Soil > Wetlands | place: USA...
GCTGCGGGCACGCCGCGCTCGCCGGCGATCACCTGGACGACCTCGGCGATCGCGAGGTCCGACTCGCGGTAGGCCCGTTGATCCTCGCTGGAGCGCACGGTCGATCGGCTCGAGCCGCGCTTGCCCGCGAGCAGGCCGCGCGCGAGGGGGCTGTAGGGGAGGAGACCGACCCCCTCGTCCAGGCACAACGGGACCATCTCGCGCTCCTCCTCGCGGTTGACGAGGCTGTAGCGATTCTGCATGGCGATGAATCGCGTGTGCCCGGCGCGCTCGGCGACGTGTTGGGCCTTGGCGAACTGCCAGGCGCGCATTGAGGAGGCGCCGAGATAGCGAGCCTTGCCGCTGGTCACGATGTCGCCGAGTGCCGCCATCGTCTCCTCGATCGGCGTGTCCTCGTCCCAGCGATGGATCTGGTAGAGGTCGACATAGTCGGTGCCGAGCCGCCGCAGCGAGGCGTCGATCGCCGCCATCAGGTGCTTGCGCGAGAGCCCGCGCTCGTTCGGCCCGTCGCCGGTGGGGTAGTAGACCTTGGTCGCGAGCACGTACTCCTCACGGCTTCCGAACACCCGCCGCAACAGCTCGCCGGTGATCCGCTCGCTCTCGCCGTCGGAGTACATGTCGGCCGTGTCGAACAATGTGATCCCGCCCTCGGCGGCCGCGCGGATGATCGGCGCCGCCCGCTCGGAGTCGAGCGCCCAGGACTGCAGCGCCGGGTCGCCGAAGCTCATCATCCCGAGACCGATAGGCGACACCCGCAGGCCCGAGCGCCCGAGCGCGCGGTAGCCGGTTATCGCAGATGGCGTCACGACGTTCATTTAGCCACTTCCGTCGGGGCGGGGTGGTACACCCCGGGCCGATGCTGCAAGAGCTGCGTGTCGAGAACCTGCTGCTGATAGATCGTGCCGAGCTGACGCTCGCGCCGGGGCTGAACGTTGTCACCGGCGAGACCGGGGCCGGCAAGACGCTGCTCGCGCAGGCGCTCGATCTGCTGCTCGGTGGTCGCGCCGGCAGCGGGGTGGTGCGCGCCGGCGCGGCCGAGGCCTACGTCGAGGGCGTGTTCTCGCTGCCCGCCGAGCTCGCCGGCGCCGACATCCTGCCCACCGGAGCCGAGGAGATCGTGCTCGCTCGCCGCGTGTGGCCCGACGGCCGCACGCGCGCGTACGTATGCGGCCGGTCCGCGACGGTGGGGGACCTACGCGAGCTCGGGAGCGCGCTGCTCTCGTTCTACGGCCAGCACGAGCACCGCAAGCTGATGCTGTCCGCGGTCCAGCTCGACGTACTCGACGGCTACTGCGGCCTGTCGCATGGCTCGCTGCGCGCGAGCGTGGCGGAGGCGTATCGCCTGGTCCGGAAGCTGGAGGAACGCTTCGCCGAAGTGAGCGAGGTCGCGGCCGGGCGCGAGCGCGAGCTCGATCTGCTCGCGTACGAGCTGGACGAGATCGAGAGCGTGGCGCCGAGCGAGGAGGAGGCTTCGGAGCTGGCTGTCGAGCGCGACCGGCTGCGGCACCTTGAGACGCTGCGGGGAGCGGCTTTCGGCGGCGCCGAGGCGATATCGCCTGAGGACGGGAGCAGCGGCGCCGCCGAGCTGCTCGCGCACGCCGCGGGGCAGCTCCTCCTCGCCGCCGACATCGACCCGGCGCTCGCCGGCCTGGCCGAGCGCGTGCAGGCACTCGGTGAGGAGGCACACGATTTGAGCGGCGCGCTGCGCTCCTACGGGCTCGAGCTCGATTCCTCGCCCGGGCGACTGGAGGAGGTCGAGGAGCGCCTGGCTTTGTTCGCGCGCCTCGAGCGAAAGCACGGAGGGTCGATCGCTGACGTCCTCGCGCACGCCGAGCGGTGCCGGGCGCGGCGCGAGGAGCTCGAACGGGCCGAGATCGCACTGTCGGAGGTCGAGGCGTCGCTCGGCGAGGCCAGGGCCGAGGTCGATCGGCTCGCCGGCGAGCTGTCGGCTCGCCGGCGGGAGGCCGCGCCCGCGCTCGCGGCGGCGGTGCGCGAACGGCTGACCGAGCTGGCGATGCCCGACGCCGAGTTCGACGTCGAGGTGCGGCCGCGGCCTGAGGGTTGCGGGGCGCGGGGCGCGGACGAGGTATCGCTGGTGATCGCGCCGAATCCGGGGATGCCAGCCGGCCCGCTGCGCGAGATCGCGTCGGGCGGGGAGCTGTCGCGGGTGATGCTCGCGATCCTGAGCGTGGCGCACTCGTCCGGCGGCGAGGGCGGTTCCGCGGAGTCGACCGGGGCTGGCCCGTTGCTCGTGTTCGATGAGATCGACGCCGGCATCGGCGGCCACACCGCCCGCGCGGTCGGCGAGCATCTGCGGGCGCTCGCCGAGGGCCGACAGATCCTGTGCATTACGCACCTGCCCCAGGTAGCGGCGATGGCCGCGCGGCATTTCACGATCGCCAAGGACACGAGCGCCGTCCCGGCGCGGACGACCGTGTCAACGCTCGGCGGCGACGACGTGGTCGGCGAGCTCGTCCGGATGCTGGGCGCCGCCGAGGGCGACCGTGCCGCCAGCCGCCACGCCCGCCAGCTCTTGCGGGCTGCCTGAGGATCTGGCTCGAAAAAGCGAACTATGAGCGACGCTTTTTCGCGCCGGATCTGACGGCATCCGGACCGCTCGCTACCTTCAGGGTGTCAGCACCCGACTACACTCGGACAACGACCCTATGGCTTCGGGCGATACCAGGTTCATCTTCATAACCGGCGGGGTCGTGTCCTCGCTAGGCAAGGGAATCGCCGCCGCGTCGATCGGCCGGTTGCTGGTCTCCCGTGGACTCGACGTCCAGCTTCAGAAGTTCGATCCATACATCAACGTCGACCCGGGCACGATGTCGCCCTACCAGCACGGCGAGGTGTTCGTGACCGAGGACGGCGCGGAGACCGATCTCGACCTCGGGCATTACGAACGGTTCACCGACGCCAACACGAGCCGGGCATCGAACGTCACCGCCGGCGGCGTCTACAACACGGTGATCCGGCGCGAGCGCCGTGGGGACTACCTCGGCGCCACCGTCCAGGTGGTGCCGCACATCACCGACGAGATCAAGCAGCGGATCAAGCTGATGGCCGAGGCGACCGACGTCGACTTCGTTATCACCGAGATCGGCGGGACGGTCGGCGACATCGAGTCGCTCCCGTTCCTCGAGGCGATCCGGCAGTTCCCGGTCGACGTCGGGCGGCGGCGGTGCATGTTCATCCACCTGACCCTGGTCCCGTACATCTCGCACGCGGGCGAGCTGAAGACCAAGCCGACTCAGCACTCGGTCAACGAGCTGCGGCGCATCGGTATCGCGCCGGACATGATCATCGCCCGTTCGGAGTCGATGCTCGGCGACGACATCCGGCGCAAGATCGCGCTGTTCGCGAGCCTTCCCGTGGAGGCGGTCGTGTCCGCGTTCGATGTTCCCGACATCTACCGGGTGCCGCTCGTGTTCCACAAGGAGGGCGTCGACGATTTCGTGCTCACAGAGCACTTCGGTATCGAGGCGCCGGAGCCGGACCTGAGCGACTGGGAGGACATCACACGCCGCTCCAGCGAGGCCGCGCAGAGCGTGCGGATCGCCCTCGTCGGAAAGTACGTCCGGCTCGAGGACGCCTACCTCTCGGTCGTCGAGGCGCTCCGGCACGCCGGGACCCACCACGGCGCAAAGGTCGAGGTCGACTGGATCGATTCCGAGGAGGTCGGCGACCCGGGCGTCGCGTCGCGGCTTGACCAGGCGAGCGGGATCCTGATCCCGGGCGGGTTCGGAGGCCGGGGGATCGAGGGGAAGATCCGCGCCGCCCAGATCGCGCGCGAGAACGAGATCCCGTACCTCGGCATCTGTCTGGGAATGCAACTCGCGGTCGCCGAGTTCGCGCGCCACGTCGCCGGGATGGAAGGCGCGAACTCGACCGAGTTCGATCTCGAGACGCCGTTCCCGGTCATCGATCTGCTCCCCGAGCAGAAGGAGATCGCGGACATGGGCGGGACGATGCGCCTGGGCGCGGACCCGGTCAAGCTCCACGCCGGCACCCGCATCCGCGAGCTGTACGACGAACCGGTCGTGTATGAGCGCCACCGCCATCGCTACGAGGTCAACAACCACCTGCGCAGACGGCTCGAGGCGGCGGGGCTCGTTTGTTCGGGCACCTCGCCCGACGAACGGCTCGTCGAGGCGATCGAGCTTCCGGTCGATCAGCACCCGTTCTTCGTCGCCTCGCAGTACCACCCGGAGTTCAAGTCGCGTCCCGAGCGGCCCGCGCCGCTGTTCCGGGAGTTCGTCGGCGCTGCGCTCGAGTTCGCCAGGCGGGCCGAGACCGTCGCGCAGGCTGCAAACGGCGCGACGCAGGGCGGCAACGGAAGCACGCAGCACAGCGAGAGCACCGCCGCCTCGTCCGCCACGGCGCGGTGAGGCGCACCACCGACGCCGAGCGCGAGCGGCTCCACGAGACGTTCGAGACTTTGTGCCGGATCGAGAGTCCGTCGGGGCACGAGCGCGCGTGCGCCGACTGGATCACCGAGCAGCTCCGCGGGATGGGCCTCGAAGTGCGGGAGGACGATGTCGGGCCGAAGGTAGGCTCTGACGCCGGCAACCTGCTCGCGCGGATCCCGGGCGCCGGCCCGGACAGCATCCTGATGTGCGCACACATGGACACGGTGCCGCTGACCGCCTCAGTCGAGCCGGTTCAGACGGACGGCGGCTGGACGAACGCCAACGACGGCATCCTCGGCGCGGATAACAAGTCGGCGGTGGCCGTGATGCTCGAGTTGGCGCGCCGGGTGACCGCGGGCGTGCAGCCGCCGGCGGTAGGGATCGAGGTCCTGTTCACGGTTTGCGAGGAGATCTCGTTGCTGGGGGCGTTCGCGTTCGACGTCGGGAGCCTCCGCAGCCGGTTCGGATACGTGTTCGACCACGCCACGCCGATCGGGGAGATCGTCACGGCTGCGCCGACGCTGCACCGGATCGTCGCCGAACTCCACGGCCGGGCCGCCCACGCCGGCGTGCGTCCGGAGGCCGGGCGGAGCGCGATCGCCGCCGCGGCGCGGGCGATCGCCGCGATGCAGCTGGGCCGAATCGACCCCGAGACAACCACCAACATCGGCACGATCCACGGCGGCACCGCGATCAACGTCGTCCCGGAGCGCTGCCGCGTCGAGGGCGAGGTGCGGAGCGTCGACCGCGGCCGGGCCGAAACCCTCGCGACCGACATGATCGACCACTTCCAGGAGGCCGCGGACGCCGCTGAATGCGATCTCGACGTGACCCTTGAGCGGATGATCGAGGGTTACCGGATACGCCCTCGCGCCACCGAGGTGGCCGTCGCCGAGCAGGCGCTCCGCTCCTGCGGTTACGAACCGGAGCACATCCTGACCGGTGGAGCATCGGATGCGAACGCCTTCCGCGCCACGGGGTTCGCGTGTGTGAATCTGGCGGACGGGACCGAGCGTAACCACGAGCCGACGGAACGGATCAGCACGGACGCGCTGGAGGGCATGCTCGAAGTTGCGATCGCGCTCGTCGAGGAGGCGGGGACGGCGCTCGCCGGCGGGGGAGAGGCTGGGTGAATCCGCCATTCGAGCCCGCGGGGTCGGAGGTCAAGTGGGAGGGCGCGGTCATCCGCGCCGGCCTCGAACGCTTCCGTTACGCCGATGGAGCCGAGGTCACGCGCGACAAGGTGTGGCATCCGGGCGCGGTCGGGATCATCGCGCTGGATGACGAGCACGTGTGGCTCACGCGCCAGCCCCGCGAGGTGATCGGAGCTTCGGGCTCGCTCGAGATCCCCGCAGGCAAGCTCGACGTCCCCGGCGAGCCGCCGCTCGAGACCGCCAGGCGCGAGCTCGCCGAGGAGATCGGAAAGCGGGCCGAGCAGTGGGAGGAGCTGCTCGCGTTCTACACCAGCCCCGGCTTCAGCGACGAACGCGTGTGGCTGTTCGTCGCGACGGGCCTGTCCGACGGTCCCCGGCCCGAGGGCGACGAGGATGAGCGGATCGAGATCGTGCCTTGGCCCCTGGCGAAGCTCGAAGACGCGATCTCGGCGTGCGAGGACTCGAAGTCGCTGATCGCCCTGCTGTGGCTGGCCGCGCGCGGACGATGAGCATCCGCGACGAGGCGGCGCGAGGCTTCCAGCACGGGGCCGAGGCGTACGAGCGCGGCCGTCCCGGGTATCCGCCCGAGGCGGTGAAATGGCTGTGGCGGGAGCTCCGGCTCGGTCCCGGGCGGACCGTGTTGGACGTCGCCGCCGGCACCGGCAAGCTCACCCGCGAACTCGTGCCGAGTGGGGCCGCGGTGGTCGCGGTCGAGCCGGTTGCGGGGATGATGGCGGTGCTCGAGCAGGTCGTGCCCGGCGCTACGGCGCTCTCCGGGACCGCGGAGGCGCTGCCGCTTTCAGACCAGTCGGTTGACGCGATCACGGTCGCGCAAGCGTTTCACTGGTTCGACGGCCCGGCGGCGGTGGTGGAGTTCCATCGCGTGCTCCGACCGGGCGGACGGTTCGGGCTGATCTGGAACCGCCGTAACGTCGACGAGCCGATCCACCGGGCGGTCCGGGAGATCATCGAGCCCTACCACCGGGACTCGCCGAGCCACTACCGCGGCGAGTGGCGGCGCCCTGTCGAGGACGGCGGCCTGTTCGCGGCGGCTAGTCACATCGAGGTTCCCTCCGAGCAGGTGCTCGGCGCCGACTCGTTCGTCGATCGCTTCAACTCGATCAGCTACATCGCCGCACTGCCCGAGGCCGAGCGAGCCTCGGTGACCGAGCGCCTCCGGGCCGTGGCCTCCCAAGCCGGCGAGCCGATCCGCCTCGGATACACCACCGAGGCCTACGTGTACGACCGGGCGTAGGCGCACCCGTTGCGCCGGCAGGACCCCCGGGAGCCGCCCCGAATACCCGGGGCATGGCAACGACGCACCCGATCGAAGGGACTCGTCGGATCACCGACCTGACATTCGACTTTCTCGGCTACCTCGAGCTCGAGCGGGGCCTCTCGCGCAACACGCTCGAGGCCTACCGCTCCGACCTCCAGCAGTACGCCGAATTCCTCGAACGTCGCGCACTCGATCCGCTCGATGTGCGGACCGTCGACCTGATGGAGTTCATCTCGGAGCTCGCGAGCGGGAGCCCCGAGCGCCCCGCCGCCGCGCCGGCGACGCTCCAGCGCAAGATCGCCTGCCTGCGTTCGTTCTACCGTCACCTGCGCCGCGAGCAGATCATCGACCGCGATCCCGCCTCCGAGCTGCGCGCCCCCCGTTCGCGGGCACGACTGCCCAAGGTCCTCAGCCGCGACGAGGTCGGCCGGCTGCTCGCGCAACCCCGCGGGATGAGCCCGGCGGCGCTCCGCGATCGCGCCCTGCTCGAGACGATGTACGCGTGCGGCCTCCGCGCGTCCGAGGCGATCGGCCTCGAGCTCTCGGAGCTAGATCTCGAAGCGGGCATCCTCAGAGCGCACGGCAAGGGTTCGAAGGAGCGGATCGTCCCGATTGGCGGCAAGGCGATCGACGCGCTCGTGACCTACCTGGAGAAGGGAAGGCCGCAGCTCGTGGGGATACGCCCGGAGCCGTGCGTGTTCGTGAACCTCCGCGGAGGCGGGCTGACCCGCCAGGGTCTCTACAAGATCGTCCGCCGCCACGCCCGGGCCGCCGACCTCGAGCACCGCATGAGTCCGCACACGCTCCGCCACACCTTCGCCACGCACCTTCTGACCGGTGGGTGCGATTTGCGCTCGCTTCAGGAGATGCTCGGCCACGCCGACATCGGCACGACCCAGATCTACACGCATCTCTCGACCGAGCGGCTGCGCGACGTCTACTTCGACGCGCACCCGCGGGCGCAGATCACGTCGGACGACTCCTAGCCGTACAGTCCCCTGGGTGGGGATCGCACACTTCGAAGACGTCCCCGCGCGGGAACGGGGCACCGGCCACCTGCGCGGCCGGTGGAGCATGCTCGGGAACGTGGCCGGCTGCGTGAATGTGGGCGTCCGCCGGATCGAGGTACCGGTCGGAGGCTGGTCGACGCCGGCGCACGAGCACGGGCGCGAGGAGGAGATCTTCTACGTGCTCGGCGGGCGGGGGCTCTCCTGGCAGGCGGGCGAGGCCGCCGAGATCCGCGCCGGCGACTGCATCGTGTACCTGCCCGGCGGCGGAGCGCACACGGTCCACGCGCTCGAGCCACTCGACGTGCTGGCCTTCGGCGAGCGCAGCGACGACGAGAGCGTCGGCTTCCCCCGGCTCGGGATGTCGTACGTCGGCAGCCGGCTCGTCGGCTCGTTGCCGGGCGCGATCAACGGTGAAGCGACCCAGTTCGTGCTCGAGTCCCAGCTCGGGCCGCCCTCGCTGCCCGTGGGGGAGCCCGCGCCACGGCCACCGACGATCGTCAATTTAGAGGACGTCGAGGCGGTCACCGTGGAGCGCACCCGCGTTGTACGGACCCGGCGCAACCTGGGCCGCGCCGCCGGCTCGGTGACGACGGGCATCCAGCACGTGGAGGTCGCGCCGGGCAAGGAGTCCGCGCCGGCGCACTGCCACTCGCTCGAGGAGGAGATCTTCGTGGTTCTAGGTGGCGACGGCGTGCTCCTGCTCGCCGATACGCGGGCGCCCGCCGGCGACGGAGTCGAGGAGACGCCGGTCCGCGCGGGCCATGTGATCTCGCGGCCGGCGGGGACAGCGGTCGCGCACGCGTTCCGAGCCGGAGACTCCGGGCTGACTTACCTCGCCTACGGGATGCGCCATTCGGGCGACGTCTGCTACTACCCCCGCTCTAACAAGATCGCGTTCCGCGGGCTCGGTTTGATCGGGCGGTTGGATCGGCTCGACTACTGGGACGGCGAGGATTGATCTCGCCCTGCGCCGGCGGTCGACGCGGTGACGAGCACGTAGGCCTCAAGACCGCGCGCGACCATGCCTGAGCTACCCGAAGTCGAGACGATCCGCCGCCAGCTGGCGCCGCACCTCGAAGGGCGGACGATCGTTGACGCTCGCATCCTCGATCCGCGGTGGACGCGTCCGGACCCGCCGGCGGCCGTCGAGGCCGAGCTCGCGGGCGCGGTTGTCGAGCGGATCGGCCGCGCCGGCAAGTACCTGGTCTGGTCGCTTTCCGGTGAGCGCTTTCTGCTCCAGCACCTGCGCATGACCGGGACGCTCCTGTACGACCCGGGCGTCGCGCCACCGCATACCCACGTGCTGTTCGAGTTCGACGATGGTCACCGGCTCGTGTACGTCGATCCCCGGCGGTTCGGCACCGGCCATCTGGTGTTCGGCGAGGACGCACGCGACGAGTACCTGACGGCGCGGATCGGAATCGAGCCGCTCACGCCCGAGTTCACCGCCGCGCATCTGCGCGAGCTGGCCCGGGGGCGGACCGCTCCGGTCAAGGCGTTCGTGCTTGATCAGCGTCAGATCGCCGGCGTCGGCAATATCTACGCCGACGAGGCGCTGTTCCGGGCGGGGATCCATCCGCTGCGGCCCGCGGGGCGGTTGAGCCGCGCGGACTGGGAACGGGTACGCGAGGGCATCGAGGAGGCTTTGAGCGCAGGGATCGCGGCCAGGGGCGCGTCGATCGACGATTTCCGCCACGTCGACGGAGCCCGGGGATCGTTCCAGGATCAGTTCCTCGTCCACCGCCGCGGCGGCGAGCCGTGTCCGCGGTGCGGCCACACCATCCGCAAGATCGTCGTCGGCGGGCGCGGCACGTACGTGTGCGAGCGCTGCCAGTCCAAGCCACGAGCGGCGCGTGGCCGCGGGACGCGACTCGGCGAGCCGGGCCGCGTGAGAGCCGGCGCGCGGTAGCGCTAGGCCGCGATCAGGTCGCTGAGCTGGCCGGCGCGGTCCGCCGCGAGCAGCTCGTTGAAGCCGCCGATGGTCTGATCGCCGATCAGGATCTGCGGAAAGGTGAACATCCCCGTGCGCGCCACCAGCTGGGCACGACCGTCCGGGTCGCGTGCCAGATTGATCTCCTCATATTCGATGCCGCGCTTGCCGAGGAGAGCCTTGGCCCTCAGGCAGAACGGACAGGCATCAGTGGTGTACATGACGACGGGCCTCATAACTTCATTAAGGATAGCTTGCGATAGGCGATGGCCGGTTCGCTGAAGACCGAGGCGATCGTCCTCCGCTCGATCAGGTATGGCGACGCGGACCGGGTCCTGCACATGTACACGCCGGGGCACGGCCGGCTGGCCGCGATCGCCAAGGGAGTGCGCCGGGCCCGTAGCCGGTTCGGGGCGAGGCTCGAGCCGTTCTTCCACATCCGGGTGATCCTCCACCAGGGCCGCAGCGATCTGCACACGGTCACGGGCGTCGACACCGTCACGGCGCATGCCTCGCTGCGGGACCACGCGGCGACGCTCGACGCGGCCGCGCGCGCGTGCGATGCCGTCGGCCGTCTGTTCGAGACCCCGGATCCGCATCCCGAGGTGTTCCGGCTGCTCGCCAACGAGCTGGCGCTGCTAGCCGGCGACGCCGTCAACGCGGGTCCCGCGAACGGGCTCGCGTTTCGGTTGAAGCTGCTGCTGGCCGCCGGCGTCCTGCCGCAGCTTGGCTCGTGCGCCGGCTGCGGCGAATCCGAGCATTTGCGGGGCTTCTCAGCCGCCCTGGGCGGGGTCGTGTGCAACTCGTGCGAGGCGGCCGCGTTTCCCCTTGGCCAGGAGGCTCACAGCTTCCTGACCGGCGCACTGGGCCGTCCACTGGCGGACGCGCCTGACGCGTCAGAGCTCGCGCTGGCGCAGGCCGAGCGCGCGATCACCGAGACCGCCGAGCATCACGCGCACGTGCGATTGCGACCGCTGACGACCGCGACTAGGGGGCGTGCGGCGGTCGCGGGGTTCGTGCCCGGACCTGCGTGAGGGCTGTCGGCGCCGGTCGGGGGGTGCGGCGCTCGGCGTGCCGGTCGGCCGCCTCACCGCGCCTACGCCCCCAAACACCCCGCGCAGACCGGCAACGCCTTCGTCACAACACGCCGCTCCGCTCAAAACCGCTGTCAGAATCGGAAGCAGATGAGCGACCAACTTCTCAGCTCGACAACCGAGCATCCGTCGGGCCCGGTGGCGGAGGCGTTCACCGAGCGGATCCGCGAACGCGAGGAGCGCGAGTTGTCTGCCCAAGCGACCCGCTCGTATCCGGCCCACCGCGAGAGGCCCGAGCCCGACTGCGGCCTCCGCACCCCGTTTCAGCGCGACCGCGACCGCATCGTCCACTGCAAGGCGTTCCGCCGGCTGAAGCACAAGACGCAGGTGTTCGTGGCCCCCGCCGGTGACCATTACCGCACGCGACTCACCCACACGCTCGAGGTCACGCAGGTCTCTCGCACGGTGGCGCGGGCGCTGCGCCTCAACGAGGATCTGGTCGAGGCGATCGGTCTCGGCCACGACCTCGGCCATCCGCCGTTCGGGCACGTGGGGGAGGACGCGCTGGACCGCTGTCTGTCCGAGCGCTTCGGGCTGTCGTTCAAGCACCACGAGCACTCGCTGCGGGTCGTCGACTCGCTCGAGCGTGACGGCGCCGGTCTGAACCTGACCGCGCCCGTCCGCGAGGGGATCCTTGGGCATTCGGGCCGGGCGCCGGAGCCGGCGACGCTCGAGGGGAGGATCGTCCGGCTGATGGACCGGGTGGCGTATATCAACCACGACATCGACGACGCGCTCCGCGCCGGCCTCCTGACCCCGGGCGATCTCCCGCAGGGGCCGATCGAGATCCTCGGCGACAACGGCTCGAAGCGGATCGACACGCTCGTTCACGACCTCGTCGAGAACTCCGAGCAGCACGGCGAGATCGTCCAGGGCCAGACGGTCGGTGGCGCGATGGCCGAACTGCGCGCGTTCATGTTCGAGCGCGTGTACCTGGGGCCCGAGGCGACGCGCGAGCACGCGAAGATCAGGGTCGTCATACGGTCGCTGTTCGATCACTACTGCGCCCGCCCGGAGGAGATCCCGGGTTCGATCCCGCCCGGCGACGTCCCGCGCCGGGTCACCGACTACCTCGCGGGCATGACCGACCGGTTCTGTATCCGCACGTTCGAGCGACTGAGCGTGCCGGTGGCGTTCGCCCCGTGAGCCGGTTCACCGCCGACTCACGTGACCGTGTCCGCGACGCGGTCGACATGATCGCCGTGGTCTCCGACCACACCGAGCTGCGCCGAGCCGGCCCGAGCGAGTACGTCGGCCGCTGCCCGTTCCACGACGAGCGCACCCCCTCGTTCAGCCTCAACCCGATCGACAAGGTCTACTACTGCTTCGGCTGTCAGGCATCGGGCGACCTGTTCACGTTCGTGATGGAGACCGAGGGGCTCGACTTCCCGGGGGCTCTACAGACGTTGGCCGACCGGTTCGGGGTCGAGCTTCAGACCGAGGAGGAGGATCCCAGGGCAAGCCAGCGCCGGCAACGCCGCGAGCGTCTGCATCAGCTCCTCGGTCGCGCTACCTCTTACTACGCCCGGTATCTGTGGGAGGCGCGGGAATCCCTCCCCGCTCGCCAATACCTACAGAGCCGGGGTCTGCGCGAGGAGACGCTTCAAGCCTTCCGCGTCGGCTATGCCCCCAGCGCCTGGGACCGGATCCTGACCGCGTCGCGCCGCGCCGGCTTCAGCGACGAGGAGCTGCTGGCCGTCGGGCTCGCCCAGCGTTCTCAGAACCGGCCGGGCCAGATCTACGATCGGTTCCGCGAGCGGATCATGTTCCCGTCCACCGACGCCCGTGGGAACGTGATCGGGTTCGGGGCGCGCGCGATGCGCGACAACCAGCGACCGAAGTACCTGAACACCGCCGACGGCGAGCTCTACCACAAGCGAAGGGTGCTGTTCGGCCTCGATCGCGCTCGCGCGGCGGCGGCGCGGGTCGGCAACGTGATCCTGGTCGAGGGCTACACCGATGTGCTCGCCCTTCACCAGGCCGACCTCGGCAACGCCGTCGGGATCATGGGGACCGCGCTGACCGAGGAGCAGATCACGGAGCTCGAGCGCCTCGCCAAGATCCTCGTGCTGTGCCTCGACGCCGACCGCGCCGGCCAGGACGCGATGCTGCGCGCCGCCCAGCTCACCGACAAGCGAAACCTCGAGCTCCGGGTCGTCGCGCTGCCCGACGGAACGGACCCGGCCGACCTGATCGAGCGCGCCGGCGCCGATGCGTTGCGCGAACTCGTCGCCGCGTCGGTGCCGTTCGTGAAGTTCCACGTCGAGCGGATCCTCGAACGGAACGATCTCACGAGCGCCGAGGGGCGGGATCGTGCCTTCGCCCAGTTGCTGCCCGCGCTCAAGAACCTGCGGAGGGGCCTGTTCGGCGATGAGCTGCTGCGCCGTATCGCCGGCAGGCTTGAGCTCACCGAGGCGAGGCTCGGCTCGCTGATCGAGGGCGCCGGTCAGCACAATGGCGCCGGCAACGGGACTCCCGGACCGCCGACACCCGGGGCAAGCCGCCACGAGGTGCTCGACACGGGGCTGCGCGCCGAACGGACCTTCCTGGCTCTGTGCATCGCGCTTCCCGACCCGGGGGCGCGAGCGCTGTTCGAGATCGACCTCGAGGCGCTGATCACCAGTGACCTTCTGCGCCGCGCGGCGCGCCATCTGCACGGCCGAACGCATTCACCGCTGTCCGATCTGCCAGCCGACGACGAGCAGCTGGCGCGCGCGCTGGCCGACCTCGTCGAGCTCGCCGGCAGGCCGGGCCGCGTCGGCGAGGACGAGCTCAAGCATGCTCGCCTGGTGCTCGAGCAGGCCAGGATCGACCGGGCGATCCTCCGCACCAAGGCCGAGGGTGGGACCGGCATCGGCGATCTGGCCCGCGAGCGCGAGGCGGTGATGGCCGAGCGCCGGACCGTGTTCGCCCGGCTCGAGAAGGCCATGTGATACCGCTCAGCGGAGCGTGAGTGGCAGCTCCGCCCGAACCGCGGCCAGCACCGCCTGACGGACGCCGGTCAACGTGCGCCCCCGGGCACGGGCGATCTGGCGGACCGTCTCTCCGGCCGCCAGCTCCCGGCGGAGCTCCGCGGTGCTCATCCCCAGATACCTCGCCGCCGCCGCGAGCTCGAATGGCCGCAACCCCTTGACTCCGGGCAGCGCCCGGGCCGGAGCACGCGCCCGCGACCCGGCGGATCCGGACCCGGCGGACCCGGGTTTGATCAGATCCGTCTGCGGCTGAACAGGCAGGATCACGGGTGCCAGCGGCGTCTGGTTGAAGTCGAAGTCGTTCTGTAGATCCCCGAGCTCGGGCTCGTCCTCGCGCACGTCGGGCCGGGGATCCGGGCGGCCGTCTGTCTTCGGATTCAGCCGCTGGCCCCCGAGGAAGTCGTCCTCGATGAACTTCGTATATGCGTCGAAGCTGAGCGTCTGGTGATCGATGTAGCCCTGTTTCGCGTACGGGCTTATCACCATCGCCGGGACGCGCAGGCCGTAGCCGAGGGCGTCGACCTTTGGTGGCACAACGTTGTCGTAGAAACCGCCCCAGTCGTCCCAGGTGAGGAAGATCGCGGTGCTGCTCCACTCGGGGCTTCGCATGATCGCGTTGATGAGCCCGGTCACGTACGTCTCACCGGCGCTGATCAGCCCCGGCGGGTGCTCGGACACGGCGCCGTTCGGCGTGACCCACGACACCGCCGGCAGATCGCCCTTGTTCAGCGCCCTGAAGAAGTTGGGCAGCCCCTGAATATTGCCTAGCTGGTCGTCCTGCTGGACGTCGGTGAAGTACGGCAGAGGGTTCCAGATGCCTGGGGTCTGAGCGGTCTGCGACACCGGAGCGCACGACATCGCCGCGTTGTCGTCGCAGTCGGGCTGGCTGCCCTTGTCGACGTAGTAGGCCCAGCTGACGCCGTACTTGTGGAGCAGCCAGGTGAGGTCGGTCCAGGCGTAGTTCGGGTTGGTCGGGAGCGGGTTGCCGATCCTGCGAGCGAAATCGGGCGGGTTCTGCGGATGCTGGACCGCGTTCCGGCAGCTCTGCGGATCGTTCTCGAGGCTGCAATACGCCGACCACTCGGACACCAGATACAGGTGAGCGGGCAGGCTCCACGACTCGACCGATTCGAACATGTGGTCCTGGAGCACGAAATCGTGGGCGTAGGCCCAGTAGTTCGGGATGTCCGCGGCCGTGTGGTAGCCCATCACGTCCGGGGCGCCCCCGCCGTTGCCGCACGCCGGGTTGAAGGTCTGGTCGCAGCTGACCATGCCGCTCTCCTGCTGGCTCACGAAGCCGTCCATCTTGCCGCCGTTGACATCCGCCACCGCGTTGTTGTAGGAGTGCGGGCCGCCGACGCTGCGGTCATCGCGGTCGTGGTACGGGCGCACGCACCCTCCCGTCAACGAATCCGGAACACACGGCACGCTGCCCGGGTTTCCCGCCAACCCGGGAATGCCGTCGGCGCCTGGATAGGTCCCGAAGTAGGTATCGAACGAGCGGTTCTCCTGCGTGATGATCACCACGTGGCGGATCTTGTGGATCCCGACGCCCGGCGGGTTCGGCGCGAGCAGCGACGTGGTCGTGCTCTGCGTGGTCTCCTTCGTGCTCGAACCGGTCGTGGTCGAAGCCGTCCCCGGCGTGCCCGCGTGGCTCGAGCCCCCGCCGCAGCCGGCCACGAGCAGTACAGCCGACAGCAGCCAGCCCCCGAGCACCCGGCCCCGGCGCCGACGGTTCAAGACGCGAGCCTCATGCCGTCACTTGAGCGTCGATCACACAATCGAAACCGATGCTAAGCGCCTCGCAGGCAGCTTGCGTCAAGGCGGAGTGAACCCCGGGCCAGGTTCGTTGCGGTTGTTTGCCGCGATGTTGTCCCCGAGGTACATCGCGTTGCGGCCCGGTTAGCGCGGCGTTCTGCGGCGACCGCGGTTCCCGCTAGAGTTGCGCTCCTCGTCCCGGGACGAGCCCGCATCGATCCGGGGTAGCTCAATCGGCAGAGCGTTCGGCTGTTAACCGAAATGTTGTGGGTTCGAGTCCCACCCCCGGAGCTAAATGCCCAGACCAAGTACGTGACGTGAGGTCCGGCCTCACCGTCTCAGAACTGGAGGACTGGGAGCTTCACGGCGCGATCTGGCGGGCGCTGGAGGTCACCGACGCGCGCGCGGTCGTCGAGCTGTGCAGCTGCTCGGGCGAGCCGATGGACGTCGTCGAGGGCGACGCGCCGGAGCTGATCGAGTTCGTGCGCGCTCGCCCGGAAGCCGCACGCGGCTGACCGGCGCCTGGACCGCGCACGAGCGCCTCGACGAGCTCGGCAGCGCGAGTGGCGCCGTCGTTGGCGGCCGTCCACGCCGCCAGCTCCCGTGCTCGCGCCGCGAGCGCCGGCTCGGACAGTCCCCGCCGAACCGCCAGCCGCAGGGTGGCCGGCCCGAGCAGGCGCCACGGCAGCCGCACCCCGACGCCGGCCCAGTCCGCCCGAGCGGCGTTCTCGGCCATGTCCCCGACGTGCGGGACCGCCACCACCGGACGGCCGCAGGACAGCGCGCGGGCCAACGTCCCGTGCCCCGCGTGACAGATCACCAGCGAGCACGCCGGCATCTCCTGCGAATACGACACCCATTCGACTAGCCGGGCGTTCCGCGGGACGTCGACGGGCCGGGCCAGCGGCCGGCGGTTCCAGGTCGCCAGCACGCGGACGGGCTCGCGACTGAGGCCCTCGACGGCCGCGCGAAGCAGCCGGTGCGAGGGATCCTGGGCCGTCGACGGCGCCACCAGCACGAGCGGCTCCGTTCCCGGCGGCGACTCGATCCTCACGAACGGCGGCTCCCACATCAGCGGCCCGACCACGTGCACGCCGGCCGGCCACCGGCGCGGGTATTCGAGCTGCGGGAACGTTCCGACCAGGCACAGCCGCTCGCTCAGGCCCCCGTGGAGCCGATCCATGGCCGGGAGCCCGAGGCGGGCCCGGGCCGAGTTCAGATCGGCGCGTCCCCGCCGGAGTCCCGCCTGCATAGGACGGTCCAGGGCTCCCCAGAGCGCCCGGCCGAGGCCGGTTCGCGGAAGACGAGCCCCGAGCGCATACGGCGGAAACCCGGGTGCGCCGACGGGATATAGATGCGGGATCAGCGTTGCCACCGGGACGCCCTCGAGCTCGCCCGCCATCGCCGGCGCGAGCGTCAGGATGTCGTGCACGACCGCGTGCGGCTTGACCTCAGATACGACGCGTCGCGTCGCGCCGGTCGCCCGGACCACGGCCTCGTACATCTCGAACGGCTCGCCGTCGCCCGGGAACAGCTCGTATTCGGGCGCCGGCACGAACCGCATCCCCGCGGCCTCGACATGCTCCGCCCAGCGCGACCAGGTCTCGAATGTCACCTCGTGGCCACGTGCGGCCAGGCGCGCGCCGAGCGCGAGCATCGGGAACGCATGACCGGGCTCGCCGAACGCGCCCAGGAACACGCGGAACCGGTCAGGCGCCGCGCTCAAGCCGCCAGCTCGGCCACCGCCCGCAACTGCTCGATCCGCTCCTCGGGCGTGAACGCCATCGCACTGATCGTGAGCGTGCCGACCCCCGCGTCGCGGAAGGCGGCGAGCCGATCGCGGACATGGTCCTTCGGTCCGCACAGCGTGACCAGGTCGATCAGGTCGTCGGGAAGCGCCGCCGCAGCCTCGTCCTTCTTGCCGTCGAGATAAAGGTCCTGGACCTTCAGTGCGGCGTCCTCGAACCCGTAGCGCTGGACGAGCTGGTTGTAGAAGTTCTGCTTGCGCGAGCCCATGCCGCCGACGTACAACGCGATCATCGGTCGCACCCGGTCGCGCGCCGCCTCCCGATCGTCCGAGACGTACGTCTGCACGGACGGCGCCATTTCGAAGTCGTCGAGGGAGCGACCGGCGCGCGCCGCCCCGGCTTCGAGGAGCCGGCGAACCTCGGAGACGTGCTCGGGCGAGAAGAAGATCGGGAGCCAGCCGTCGGCGATCTCGCCAGCGAGCTCGGTGTTCTTCGGCCCGATCGCGGCCAGGTAGATCGGGATCCGCTCCTGCACCGGCGAGATCATCAGCTTCAAAGCCTTGCCCGGTCCATCCGGGAGTGGCAGCTCGAGTGTCTCGCCGTGGTAGTCGACGCGCTCTCGCGCGAGCGCCAGCCGGAGCACGGCGACGTAGTCGCGGGTCCGCGCGAGCTGGCGGCCGAACCGCTGGCCGTGCCAGCCCTCGGCCACCTGCGGGCCGGACGATCCGATCCCGAGCACCATCCGCCCGCCCGAGATGTTGTCGATCGTCGCCGCGGTCATCGCGGTCATCGCGGCGCTCCGGGCGGGCATCTGGAAGATCGCCGACCCGAGCCTGATCTTGCTCGTGCCGGCTGCAAGCCACCCGAGCACGGTCGCGGCGTCGGACCCGTACGCCTCGGCGGCCCAAATCGAGTCGTACCCGAGCCGCTCCGCCTCGACGGCGAACGCGAGCTGACCGGCCGGCGTCTGGCCGGGTATCCAGTAACCAAGATAGGCGCCGAGCTTCATCGTCGACGGTGAACCCTATGCGAACCAGCCCGGTGGCGAGCCACCGCGATACTCACGTCGTGGACGAACCTGCGCCAGCCGGCGTGCCCGAGGCTCTCGAAAGGGAGCGCCGGACGACCCCGGTCGAGCTGCTCTGGGATCTCGTGTTCGTGTTCGCGATCACGCAGGTGACGACGCTGCTGTGGCGCGATCTGAGCTGGAGGGGATTCGGGCGGGCGATGCTCGTGCTGGCGCTGGTGTGGTGGGCGTGGTCGGCGTTCGTGTGGGCGGCGAACGCGCAGGTCGCCGACTCGCCGACGCTCCGCGCCTGCCTGCTCATATCGTCGATCGCGATCTTCATCACGGGGCTGTCGGTCCCCCACGCGTTCGGCAGCGAGGCCACGCTGTTCGCGGTCACCTATGCGGTGGTGCGGTTTCTCCACCTCGGGCTGTATGCGGACGCCTCGAAGCGCGGCAACGCGTCATGGGCGGCGATCGCCGGGTTCGCGGTCACGGTGATCATCGGGATGGCGTTGCTGATCGCGGGCTCGTTCGCGAGCGGCGCGGTCCGGACCGGGCTGTGGGTGCTCGCGGCGGCGATCGACTACGCTGGCCCGGCGTGGCTTACCCGGGAGCGGCTGCGTGGGCTCCAGCACGTGGCGGTCGCGCACTTCGCCGAGCGCTACAGCCTGTTCGTGATCATCTGCCTCGGGGAATCGATCGTGGCGATCGGCGTCGGGGCGCTTGGCAGCTCGTCCGAGCGCGCGCTAACCGGAGAGCTCGTCGTCGCGGTCGCGCTCGGGTTGCTGATCACGATCGGGATGTGGTGGACGTATTTCGAGGGGTTCGCGGCGCGAGCCGAGGAGCGGCTGCACGAGCACGACGACCCGGTGCTGGCGGCCGCCGACGGGTACAGCTACCTCCATCTGGTGATCGTCGCTGGGATCATCACGTTCGCGGTCGGCGTCAAGGTGCTGACCCGCGACTCGGTGTCCACTCCACTGCCCGACCCGGCGCGGCTCGCCCTGTGCGGCGGGGTGGCGATGTACCTGGTCGGGCACGCCGCGTTCGCGCTGCGGATGGTCGGCGAGGTCGAGTACGGGAAGCTGGCGGTGGCGGCGGCGCTGCTGGTGCTCTACGCGGTAGGCGGCGGCTTCGCGGCGTGGGTTCTCGCGGTCGCGGTTACGGCGCTCCTCGGTGCGCTGTGCGTGGTCGAGGCCGAGCCGGCGCGCCGGGTTTTATCGCAGGACGGCCGGGAAGCCTCAAGTGTGAGGTAGTTGAGAGGATGACGGCATGACCACCCATAGCATCGAGCTCAACGGCGCAGTTGAGGCCGGTTTCGACGAAGTCATCACCGCTGACGCCCTCGAGTTCGTCGCCGAGCTCCAGCACCGGTTCGGTCCCAGGCGCGAGGAGCTGCTCGAGACCCGTGGCCGCCGGCGCGCACGGCTCGCGGACGGTGAGCTCCTCGACTTCCTGCCCGACACGCGGGAGATCCGCGAGGGCGACTGGATGGTCGCGCCCGTCCCGAAGGACATGCAGCAGCGCTGGGTGGAGATCACGGGCCCGACCGACCGCAAGATGACGATCAATGCGCTGAACTCGGGCGCCGACGGGTTCATGGCGGACTTCGAGGACGCCAACTCCCCGACCTGGCACAACATGATCGACGGCCACCGGAACCTCCGGGACGCGATCGACGGAACGATCACCTACCGCGACTCCGACGGCAGGGACTACCGGCTGTCGGACGACCCGGCCACCCTCCTCGTGCGCCCGCGCGGGTGGCATCTGCCCGAGCGACATCTGCTCGTGGGCGGAGAGCCCGTGTCGGGGTCGCTGTTCGACTTCGGTCTGTACGTGTTCCACTGCGCCCCGAGGCTGCTGCGAAACGGCACCGCGCCGTACTTCTACCTGCCGAAGATGGAGTCGCATCTCGAAGCGCGGCTGTGGAACGACGTGTTCGAGTTCTCGCAGGACGCGCTGGGGATCCCGCAGGGGACGATCAAGGCGACGGTGCTGATCGAGACGCTCCCGGCCGCGTTCGAGATGGACGAGATCCTGTACGAGCTGCGCGATCACTCGGCTGGGCTCAACGCCGGGCGCTGGGACTACATCTTCTCCTCGATCAAGTGCTTCCCCGACCGGCCCGAGATGGTCCTCCCGGATCGCGTCGACGTGACGATGACGGTCCCGTTCATGCGCGCCTACACGGAGCTGCTGGCGGCGACCTGTCACAAGCGGGGGGCGCACGCGATGGGAGGGATGTCGGCGCTGATCCCCAGTCGCAAGGGTGACCAGGAGGCCAACGAGAAGGCGCTGGACGGGGTCCGCAAGGACAAGGAACGCGAGGTCTCGCAGGGCTACGACGGAACGTGGGTCGCGCATCCCGACCTAGTGCCGGTCGCCCGCGAGGTGTTCGAACGCGGCTTGAACGGTGCGCCCAACCAGGTGTCGCGGCGGCGCGACGACGTCCATGTCACCGCCGCCGAGCTGCTCGACCTGGCCGCGACGCCGGGCGCGATCACCGACAAGGGACTGCGGACGGACGTCAACGTCGGCTTCCAGTACATCTCGTTCTGGCTGTCGGGCCGCGGCGCGGCCGCGATCAACTCGATGATGGAGGACGCGGCCACCGCGGAGATCTCCCGCACGCAGATCTGGCAGTGGACCCACCACGGCGTGAAGCTTGACGACGGGCGCCAGGTGACGCCCGAACTCGTCCGCCTGGTGCTCGACGAGGAGACGGCCAAGATCCGCGAGCAGGTCGGTGCCGAGACCTGGGAGGCCGGCCGTCCCCGGGAGACGCGCGAGATCTTCGAACTCGTGGCGCTGTCGCCGGAGCTGATCGAGTTCCTGACGCTGCCTGCGTACCGATACTTGAGCTAGGCCCGGACCGGGTCTGCGACACGATCGCGACGGAACAGCCGTGACCCGCACGCGTGGTGCAGGACGATCAGCGCGCCGACGAAGATCGTGAGGTCGCCGATGCTGAGCACGTTGCCGATCGGCCACGGGCCGGGCACCGGAATGACGTCGCCGAGGAACACCAGGTGGGCGTGCGCGAGGTGCGCGGAATTGTCGAACCCGGCCCGTTCGGCGATCCCCGAGATTCGCAGCGCGGTCGCGCTCGCCGGCATCACGCCGCCGTTGGTCGAGATCGCAAGGATGTTGAGGGCCGCCCCGAGCGCGATGATCGGCAATCCGGTGATCCGCCGGTTCGCGAACAGGAAATAGGCGTCGAGCATGTACGAGGCGACGTTCAACGCCACGTGCATCCAGTGGCTGCCTCCTGGCGCCACGTCGGAGATGCCGACTTGGATCGCGACTGCGAGCAGGACGGCCCAGACCGCGCGAATGTGGAGGTCGGCGAGCCGGCTGAGGCGGCCACCCGCAAGCGGGACGCTCAGCACGAGCGCGATCGCCGTGACGACGAGCAGCATCAGGCGACGCTCAGCTGGGACAGTGAGCGGGGGGCGATGGTGTCCTCGCGCCGCGGCCCGGCGGCGGCCGCGGTGTGCCGGTCCCACCAGCTCACGAGCGATGCGGCGGGCAGCGGTCTGCTCATGTGGAAGCCCTGGGCCAGCTCGCACCCGAGCGCTCGGAGGCGCTCGAACGTGAACGCGTCCTCGATTCCCTCGGCCACGGTGCGCAGGCCGAGGTTGTGGGCAAGCTCGATCGTCGAGCGGACGACGATCGCGTTGCGGGCATCGGAGCCCATCGCGCGGACGAATGACTTGTCGATCTTGAGCTCGCCGATCGGCAGGTCGGTCAGGTACGCGAGCGACGAATAGCCGGTGCCGAAGTCGTCGATCGCGACTGACACGCCGAGTTCGGCGAGGTGGCGCATCGTCTTCTTTGCGACCTCGGGGTCGACCATCAGCGAGCTCTCGGTGAGCTCGAGCGTCAGCGACTTGCCGTCGACGCCGTGGAGGGCAAGCAGCTTCTCGACCTCCTCGGGGAAGCGGCGATCGAGCAGGCTGCGCACCGAGACGTTCAGCGATAGCGACAGCTTGCGGCCGTCCGCGCTCCAGCCGCGCAGGTCGCGCAGGCCGAGGTCGAGCACGCGATAGGTCAGGTCCTTGATCAGGCCGGTGCGCTCGGCGACGTCGATGAACTCGAACGGCGACAGCAGGCCGCGCTGGGGGTGCTGCCAGCGCACGAGGCCCTCGGCCGCGACCGGGCGGCCGAGCCCGAGCTCGACCTGCGGCTGGTAGTGGAGCACGAGTTGGTCCTCGCCGAGCGCGCGCCGCAGGTCCGTGGCCAGCACGAGTCGCTCGGGGCTGTGATAGTCGTCCTCCGAGCGGTAGGTCACGAGCGGGTGGTGGCCCGCCTTGGCGCGGTACATCGCGACGTCGGCGCGCTGTAGCAACGTGTCGACGTCGCCGCCGTGGTCGGGATACCAGGCCAGTCCGATGCTCGCGTCGAGCTCCAGGCTGATCCCGTCCACCTCGATCGGCGTGTGCAGGGCGTCCTGGAGGCGCTGAACCGCGGTCTGGGCGGCATCGCTGTCGGCGCCCGGCATGAAAACGGCAAATTCGTCGCCGCCGAGGCGCGCGACGAGATCCTCGCTGCGGAACGCCGCCCGCAGCCTTGGGCCTACTTCTTGCAGCACAAGGTCACCGTGGTGGTGACCGAGCGTGTCGTTGACTTCCTTGAAGCCATTGAGGTCGACCAGCAGGAGTCCGCCCGCCGCCAGGACCGGGTTCCTCAGCGCTTGCCCCACCGCCTCGAGGAACCATCGGCGGTTCGGCAGCTCGGTGAGGCTGTCGTGTCTGGCCAGATGCTCGGCGGTGGCGGTGCGGACGGTCTGGCGACCGCTGATGTAGACGCCGACCAGCGGCACGAGCAGGAGCGGATAGAGGATCGGGCTGAAATGAAGGACGGTGACGACAACCGGCGCAAGGCAAAGCAGCACCGCGCTCACCGACAGGCCGAACATCAGGTCGCTCTCCAGCGCGCGCAAGAACGGGGTGCCCATGTAGAGGCTCGTGGCGCGCGTCACCAGGAGGAGGTTGACGACGAAATACCCCGCCGCGCCGCCGACCACGACGAGCAGGTCAAACGCGTGAAAGCTCCCGGTGCCAAGCGCCGCGGAGCCGGTCAGCAGATGGATAACCAGGGCGGCGGCGGACAGCGAAAGCGTGTACTGCCCGATGTTGAAACCAATCTGCCACCACGGCTTGCGGGCGATCACGTCCTGGACGACCGACGCGACGACCTGCGCTCCGATCGCCGGCAGGAGGCCGACTCCAAGCAGGAGCGCGAAAGAGAACATCACCGAGACGGTGATCTCACCGTCTCCGGAGCGTCGGGGCGCCTCGATCGGGAACAGCTCCCCGATGATCACGCTTCCGGCTAGCGCGAGGAACTCAAGCGTCCGGTAGCGGCCGTCGAGGTGGACGGACGAGACGGCAACCAGCCCCGCGAGCACTGCCACGCCGACGAGCGCGACAGCGATGCAATGGAAGCGGACTGACTCGAGGGCGGACGTTTTCATCGGCTTGGCGCGGGCGCTCGGCGGTACGCACGAGCGCCCGGCCGCCGCCTTCCTCAATTAGAACTTCCAGCTGGCTCCCGAGACCACGACGAGCGCGACCAGAGCCATGATCGACAGCAGCAGCTGAGCGTGACGGAACTTGAACCTGGACATCCTTGTCCTCCTTGATGGATTGTCGAGCACGCTGAGCAGGCGGCCGAGCTATCTCGCCAGACGAGACCTCTAGCTTTGCGTCCCCGTCTCGCGACGGGTTTGCCTTTGGCAACTCAATCCCGCCCTGTATCGAACAATTGGTTCCCAACCTTTAACGGTTCGGCAGCTTTTGCCCCCTAGCGGATGCGGAAGGTCCGATAACTGACATCCCGCGGGCGATGGCCCTGCCAGGACTCGAACCTGGGCGCGACGGATTATGAGTCCGCTGCTCTACCGACTGAGCTACAGGGCCGCGATCGGCTCAGAGTGTCTCAAGACCGTTTCCCCGGAGGCCGTGAGGTAGGCTCCAGGTGCGATGTTGACGATCGCCAGCTTCCTCGGCCAGACCCCCAGCTCGCTCGGACAGACGATCGCGCTGCTGCTGACGTTCCTGGGGATCGGGATCATCGTGAACGTGCTGATCATCTACGTGGTGGCGCAGGTCCTGGCCGAGCGCAAGCAGAACCAGGAGCGCGCGGGGCGCAGCGGCCAGGCATGAGGGCTCTCGGCCGGTCCGAGGGCCGGGCCAAAAAACAAGAGCGTGAAGGACGCCGGGCAGTGGCGTCGAATCAGACGGCTGCCGATGAAGCAGTCAACCGCTCCCACCGCGACTCCCTCGCCGAACGGCCATCAGGCCCTGTCGGCGTACATCCGCGCCCGTTTCGACGAGTTCTCGCGCTCGCAGAAAGACGTGGCCCAGTACATCGTCGATCACCTCGACGAAGCGGCGTTCCAGACCGCTGAGGAACTCGCCCGCCGCGCCAGCACCTCCTCGAGCACGGTCGTTCGGTTCTCCCAGGCGCTCGGGTTCGAGGGCTTCCCCGAGCTCCAGCAAGCGGCCCGGGACGAGTACCGGCGCCGGCCGCCGGGCATGCCCGGCGAATCCCCGAGCGTGGCCGCGCCGCTGTTCTCGCTCGACCACACCGAGTTCGAAGCGGCGCTGGCCGCCGACCACGTGAACGTCGAGGACACGGCCCACAAGCTCTCGCGTGGCGACGTCGAGGCCGCGATCGACGCGATCGTCTCCGCCGGCAAGGTCCTGATCGCGGGCACCGACCAGATGGCGTTCTTCGCCAGCTATCTGCGCCACCTCCTGATGCTGCTCGACCTCCGCGCCGAGATCGTGGCCAGCCCGTCGCAGGAGGCGCTCGGTCGGCTCAGCCGGATCGACGACCAGACGCTCGTGATCGGGCTGTCCGCCGGGCGGCCGCACCCGCTGATCACGCGGACGATGAAGCTGGCGCGGCACCGGAAGGCGCCGACGCTCGCGATCACCGACGCGACGCTGTCCGAGGTGGCCCGGCTCGCGCGGATCCGCCTGTACTACTCCTCGAACACGCCGGCGTTCGTCCGCTCGCACACCGCGCTGCTATCGCTGATCCAGGCGCTCGCCTACGGGGTCTACTCGCGCGACGCTCAGCAGTACGACGTGCGGATCAAGGCCTTCCGGCTCAAGTAGTACGCGCGCTCGGATGGCGCGCGACCAGTAACGCCTGCGTCGCCCGGCCCACGCGGCCGCGCTCGTCGTACAGAACGCTCTCGGTTAGCCCGATGCCGTCCGTGGCGATCCGCGTCCGCGAGTCGAGGCAGATCCATTCCCCGACCGGCTCGCGCTCGATGTAGGCGGTGAGGTCGACGTTGATGAACAGGTAGTCGGAGCGGGGGAGGGTCGCGCTGAGGCCGGCGCCGAAGTCGCTGGCCGCGGCGAGGCGCTGTAGGGGCGAGGGGCTCTCATCCCCGACGAGGGGACGCGTGAGGCGAAACCAGGCCGTTGCCGGGCCGCCGCCGAACCCCCCGGCGATGAAACGGATCTCGATCGCGTCGGTGGCGAACCTCGGACGGTGCAACCCCGGAAGCTCACCCGCGTGTCCTTGAGCGGGGCCCGGTGGCGGTGCGATCTCGTCCGAGTGCGACCGGCCGGCGTCGGCGGCCATGATCCTCAGGGCGCGAGCCCGCACCACCTCGACGCCTTCAGCGGCGATCGAGCCCTCGAGCAGTTCCACGCGGCGGCCCGGGCGGGCGACGTCGGCGCGCACCTCGAGCGGCCCGACCGGCACGGGGCGCAGGAACTCACATGTCACCCGGGCCAGGCAAAGACCCGCCCGTGCGGGCAGCCGCTCGAACGCCCGGACGATCAGCGCCGCCGGAGCGCCTCCGTGCAGCGAGTTCGGGTTCCACGGCCCGCTGGCCAGCTCCGTCGCGACGATTCGTCCATCGACGGCTTCGAACACCGGCTCGGCGGACATCGGGGCGGAGCTCAGCGTGGCGCGACCAGCAGGGCCTGGGTCGCCCGGCCCACCCGTCCGCGCTCGTCGTACAGGACGCTCTCTGCCACCCCGATGCCCTCGCGGGCGATCCGGGTCTCCGACTCGAGGCAGATCCACTCGCCGGTCGGTTCGCGCTCGATGTAGAGCGTCAGGTCCGGGTTGATGTACAGGTAGTGGTCCCACGAAAGCGTTGCGCTGATCCCGTTGCCGAAATCGCCGGCCGCGGCGAGCCGCTGAAGGGGCGAGGGTGTCTCGCCGGCCACGATCGGGCTCCGAAGCCGGAACCATGCGGTTGACGGGCCGCCTCCCCAGTTGCCGGCCACGAACACGATCTCGATCGCGTCGAACGCGAACATCGGGTGGTGCGGGACCCGTAGGTCCGGGGGTCGCCCATGCTCGGGACCCGGGGGCGGCGGGGTGCTTTCGCGGGTGCCGCCGGCGGCATCGGCCGCCTGGACCTGCAGCGCCCGCGCGCGCACGACCTCGACGCCACCCCCGATGATCGAGGCCTCGAGCAGCTGCACGCGACGCCCGGGACGGGCGATCTCGGCGTGGACAACGAGCGGGCCGACCAGCGCCGGCCGGATGAACTCATAGGTCACACGGGCCAGGCGTAGCCCTTCCGCCGCCGGTAGTTGCTCGAACGCCCGCACGAGCAACGCGGCCGGCGCGCCGCCGTGGAGCGCGTTCGGATCCCACGGTCCGCGGGCGAACTGCGTGGCGACGAAATGGCCATCGGAGCCTTCGAACACTGGCGCTGTGGACATCGCCGGGAACGCTAGCGCCCGGCTAAACTCAAGCCCCGATGGACGAGAACTCCCAGACCCCACGGGACGAGGCGACGTTCACCGTCAAGGCAGGCCTGGCCGAGATGCTCAAGGGCGGCGTGATCATGGACGTGGTCACCCCCGACCAGGCCAAGATCGCCGAGGACGCCGGGGCGGCCGCGGTGATGGCGCTCGAGCGGGTGCCCGCCGACATCCGCCGCGATGGCGGCGTGGCGCGCATGTCCGACCCGGAGATGATCCAGGGGATCCAGGAGGGCGTAACGATCCCGGTGATGGCGAAGGCCCGCATCGGTCATTTCGTCGAGGCGCAGGTGCTCGAGGCGCTCGAGGTCGACTACATCGATGAGTCCGAGGTGCTGACGCCGGCCGACGAGGCCAACCACATCGACAAGTGGGCGTTCAACGTCCCGTTCGTGTGCGGCGCGACCAACCTCGGCGAGGCGCTGCGGCGGATCGGAGAGGGCGCGGCGATGATCCGCTCCAAGGGCGAGGCCGGTACCGGCGACATCGTCAACGCGGTGACCCACCTGCGCAAGATCCGGTCCGAGATCCGGCGCCTGACGACGCTGGACGACGCCGAGCTCGCGACCGCCGCCAAGGAGCTGCAATCGCCGCTTCACCTCGTGCGCCAGATCGCCGCCGACGGGCGCCTGCCGGTGGTCCTGTTCTGTGCCGGCGGGATTGCGACGCCAGCCGATGCGGCGCTGGTGATGCAGCTTGGCGCCGAAGGCGTGTTCGTGGGCTCCGGGATCTTCAAGTCCGAGGATCCCGAGCGCCGGGCGCGCGCGATCGTGGAGGCGACGACGCACTACCAGGATCCCGCCCGGATCGCCGCGGCCTCGGCCGGCTTGGGTCAGCCGATGGTGAGTCTCGAGTCGTCCAAGCTCGAGGCCGAGCAGCTGCTGGCTCCCCGCGGCTGGTAGTGCCGGTGCTGGCTTCGCCAGCATTGCGAGTTTCGCCTGGCGGCGAAACATCGCGTGACCTCGGCGTCCGCGTGGTGGGCATCCTGGCGCTGCAGGGCGATTTCCAGGCGCATTCGAAGGTCGTGCGCTCTCTCGGGGCGGAGGCGCGGGAGGTCCGCGTGCCCGCCGATCTCGAGGGTCTGGACGCGCTGATCATCCCCGGCGGAGAGTCCACGGTGATGACGCTGGGGATCGAGCGCGAAGGACTCGCGGAGCCGCTGCGGGCGGTCGTTCGCGCCGGCATGCCCGTGCTCGGCACGTGCGCGGGGATGATCATGCTCGACCGAGAGCACCTCGGCCTGCTCGACGTCACGACCCGCCGGAACGCGTTCGGGCGCCAGGTCCGGTCGTTCGAGGCCGACATCGACCTCGCCGGGGTAGGGGGCGGGCCGATGCACGCCGTCTTCATCCGGGCCCCGTGGGTCGCCGATTACGGCCCCTCGGTGGAGGTGCTGGGCAGCGTCGAGGACCATCCGGTCGCGATCAGGCAAGGCAACGTGCTCGCGGTGTCGTTTCACCCGGAGCTCGCCGGCGACGGCCGGCTGCACGAGCTGTTGCTGGCGACGGGAGGTCGCTAGCGAGAGCCGGCGGGCTCACGGCTCCGCGACGCGTATGCGCGGAAGTCGCGCTCGAACGCGCGCCAGTCGAACCACGGCATCCCGTCGGGCTCGGGTGGCGGCTGCTCGTCGATCGGCTCATCGCCTCCGCGCGGCGGATCCTCCGAATCGCTCCCGCGGGACAGCCACGCCGCCAGCGCGCAGGCGGCGATCCCCGCGACGTATACGACGCCGGCGAGCAGCGCGTGGTGCGTCATCGAGGCGAACACGCCGACCCCGTAGAGCGTCAGCGCCGCGAGCACCAGCCGGCGCAGTTCGGCGCGCGGCATCGTCCGGGACGGAGCCTTCGCGCAAGCGCTCAGCAGGATCGCTCCGATGAGCACGAGCGCAAGCAGCAGCTTCCAGGCGATCGATGGCGGCAAAGGCATGTCCTTCGATCATCGACTGGTTGCCCGGCCAAATCAACCCCAGTTAGGAGATTTCTTGCCATCTGTTCGGGTCCGGCACCCCGAATCAGTCAGCGTTCGACACCGCGCGTCTGACCACCGTGTACATACTCGTGCTATGGCCGAGTGAATGTCTCTTCACCCGGCGGCGGGTGCCGGGTGCGGACGTACTCGGACTGGATTCCGGTGCGCGGCGGTTCTAGACCACGAGGCCGTGGCGCATGGTGTTCTCCGTGATCACGTGCGGCTCGACGAACTGCCGGAGGTAGTCCGGCCCGCCGGCCTTGCTGCCGGTGCCCGACAGCCGGTTGCCGCCGAACGGCTGGCGGCCGACCATCGCGCCGGTGATCCCGCGGTTGACGTACAGGTTCCCGACCGGGCTCCGCTCGCGCACGTAGCGGACGGTGGCGGGATCGCGGGCGAACAGGCCTCCGGTCAGCGCGAACGGCAGCCCGTCGACCACGTCGCAGGCGTGCTCGACATTCTTGACCCGGTCGATCGCGAGCAGCGGCCCGAAGATCTCCTCGTTCAGGACCGGCGAATCCGCGGGAAGGTCGACCGCGACGGTCGGCGGGCAGAACCATCCGTGGTTGGGAACGTCCGCGACCTGCGCGGCGATCCGGCCCTGAGCAGCCGCGATCGATGCGTACCGCTCAACTCGCTCCTGAGCCGCGCGCTCTATCACCGGCGGCACGTCGGTCCCCAGCTGATCGGCCTGACCGACGACGAGCACGCTGACGGCGCCGGCGACGCGCTCGACCAGCTGATCGGCGATCGCCTCATGGACGAGCACCCGCGCCGCCGCCGAGCACTTCTGCCCGGCGTATATGAACGCGGAGGACACGATCCCGGGGACCGCCTCATCCATATCGGCGTCCGAGTCGACGATCACACAGTTCTTGCCGCCGAGCTCGGACACCACGCGCTTCAGATGCCGTTGCCCGGGGGCGACCTCCGCCGCCGCGCGGGCGATCTCGACACCGACCGGCATCGACCCGGTGAACGCGATCGTGTGGACGCCCGGGTGCGCCACCAGCGCCGCCCCGGCGTCGCCCTCGCCAGGCAGCAGCGAGATGGCTGAAGCCGGGACCCCGCCGGCGCGCAGCGCCTGGATAAGCATGAACGCGCACCCCGGCGATTGCTCGGCCGGTTTGAGCACGACCGCATTCCCGGTGGCGAGCGCCGCCGCGGTCATCCCGCATGGGATCGCGACCGGGAAGTTCCAGGGCGCGACCACGGCCACCACCCCGCGCGGTCCGTACCGCATCTCGTTCCGCTCGCCGGGAACCTGTAATAGGTGCGCCCCGGCGTCGAGCTCGATCGCGCCGCGGGCGTAGTACTCGAGGAAGTCGATCGCCTCGCACACATCGGCGTCGGCCTCGGGCCAGGGCTTCGCGCACTCGCGGACCTCGAGCGCCGCGATCTCGAGCCGCCGCTCGCGCAGCCATGCCGCTGCGCGGATCAACGCCGCCGCCCGGTCCTCGGCGGAGCGGGAGCGCCACGAACGGAACCCGCGCTCGGCCTCTCCGACCGCGTCGGCGACCTCCGAGGTGGTGGCGGCGGCTGCGAGCGCCACCACGCTGTCCGGGTCGCCGGGATCGGTCGAGACCAGCTCCTCGCCGTCGCGCTCGCCCGCTCCGACCATCACCGGCACGCGGAGCGGCAGCGTGCGGGTCGCGCGACCTAGAGCCTCCAGGAGCTCGGCGCGCACGGGCGCCCGCCGCAACTCGAGCACGGGCTCGTTGGCAAACGGCGGCAGGGTTGGCATACCTGACCGACGTTAACAGGCCCGCACGGAGCTGAGACCGGATTACTGCGCCCGCGGCTCGTCCGGGTCATCCCCGGACGGTGGCGGCCATCTCAGGGGCGGCTCCGGCGCGGGCTCGGACTCGTGACTCGACGTGGCGGGTTCGTCTTCAGGCCAGTCGGCCGGCCGCTGCGGCTCGAGCTCGTAATCTGGCTCGGGTTCGCTCGTCCAGGCCTCGCCCGCCTGTGGCTCGTTCTGCCCCAGCTCGGGCTCCGACCCCGATTCGGGCTCCGGCTCTGGCTCGCTCGTCCACGCGCCCGGCGGCTCCGGCTCGTATCGCGGCTGTGGCTCGGCCTCGTGTGGCCAGCCGACGTGGGTCCGTCGGGGTCCGTTTCGAGGCTCGTGGTACGCCGGGGTGGGCGCCTCGGGCAGGACCCTCGCGACGGCGCCCTGAGCCGACGGGTCGAATCCGGCCGGCCAGATCGTCGACGCGTCGTAGACCGCGTTCAGAAGAACGGCGCCCTTGAGGCTCGCGCCGTCGAGGTTCGCGCCGTCGAGGTTCGCGCCGTCGAGACCGGCGCCCTCGAGGTTCGCGCCGGTCAGATCGGCCCCCGTCAGCACCGAGCTGTGCAGGCCCGCATCCTTCAGGCTGGCGCCGGTGAGCCCCGCGCCTCTGAGGTTGGCGCCCTTGAGCGCGGCCCCCTCGAGGTTCGCGCCGTACAGTCGCGCGCCCTCGATGTTCGCGCCCCACAGGACCGTGTCGTTGAGGTTCGCGAGGAGCAGCCCCGCGCCACGGAGGTTCGCTCCCTCGAGGTCCGCGGCCCTGAGGTTGGCCTTGAACAGGTCGGCGCCCTCGAGGTTCGCGCCGCTGAGGAGCGCGCCCTCGAGCTGCGCGCCGGTCAGCATCGCGCCGGCCAGGGCGGTGTGCGGGAGGCCGATCGGCGGGTCGGTGTCGTGGGCGATCGTGCGCCGTCCGAGGATCGTGACCGCCGCCTGGACGTCGGTGGCGGGTCGAGCCCGATGCTCGCGGCCGTGCGCCCCGGCGACCGAACCGCCCGGGTGGCCGTCGCCGTCCCCAGCCTGCGCGCCGGCCCGGGCGGGCCACGGCGCGTGCTCGCGCACGAACGCCGCCAGGATCTCGATGATCGGGCCATGGTCCTCGGGCGACTCCTGCGCCAGCCGCTCGAGCGAGTAGATGCCGCCGAGCCTGACGTCGAGCGCCGGATGCCCGAGCTGGTCGATCGCGCGCATGAACCGCTCGGACTGCTGGCGCTCGGTGTGCTCGACCTTTCGATCGCGCGAGAACGTGCGGAACGCGTAGATCGCGACCGCGGCGACGAGCGCCGCGACCACGATCAACACCAGTGCGAGGCGGACCCGGTTGAGCTCGTTGAGCCGGGCGGCCCCCGTGAGGCCCTGGGTCGACACCAGCCACGGCGGCGCGAATCTGATCACGAGCGCGCTCACGCCCGCCACTGCGAGCAGGGCCAGGAACACCAGCAGGAAGCCTCCGAGCCTCCTCCTCCAGCGTGACGAGCGCTTCATCGGTGGGGTGGAACTATGGCTCATGATCCGACCGAGGCCCGAGGCTGCATCAGCTATTGCACGAAGCCGCCGATCCGTCCGTTGATCGCGGGGCGACCCCGCTGTTTAATCGCCGCTGTGGAGTCGGGCACCGAAGACAAGGTCCCACCGGATTACGCCCAGGCTATCGACCGGATCGAGGCGGCCCAGGAAAGCGACGTGGTGGAGCGGGCGCTGGCCGCGGCGCGCGAGCGACTCCGGATGAACGCCTCCTACGTCACGACGATCGATCCGCAGGTCCAGACGATCCACGCGATCGTCGGCGACGCCGACATCGTGGGCGCCTATCAGGGGTCGGTGATCCCGGTCGAGCACACGTTCTGCCAGCGGATGCTCGACGGAGAGATCCCGAACGTCGTGCCCGACACCCGCGCCGAGCCGGCCATGCGTGATCTCGCGGCGACCCGGGAGTTCGGCGCCTACATCGGCGTTCCGGTGCGGCTCTCCGACGGGCGGGTCCACGGAACCCTGTGCTGCGTGAGCCGCGACACGAAATCCGACATCGGTCCCGAGGACCTGCGCTTCATGCAGGTGCTGGCGAGCATCATCGCGGCCCGAGTCGAGCAGGCACAGGGCGACATGGCCCGGCTGACCGCGCGGTTCAGACCCCGCTAGGGGGGTGCCAGCAGGACGTCGAGCGCGGTGCCCTTCGCCTGCTCGCTGAGGAACGAGTCGTTGCTCGTGTTCTCGAGCAGCCGCCGGACGAGGTAGGCCATCCCGGCCACGAGGTCGCCCACCGGGCAGTACGTCCGCACGCGAAATCCGCGCGAAGCGAGCGCGTCCTGGAGCTGGTCGCCGAGGCCGCGGAGCACCTGGAGCTCGACGTCGCGATCCTCGCCGCCGGCGAGCCGGTTGTACGCGATCGCATGAGACACCGAGCGCAGGTTGTGCGACGCCACCGCGACCCGGACCGCGGGCCGGGCGTCGAGCAGCCTCGCCGTCAGCGCCTCGAAGTTGCGGTCGCAGTCGGCCTTGACCTCGAACACCGGCGTCGGCCAGCCGTGCTGGCTGGCCTGGACCAGCTCGTGGTCCCAGTAGGCGCCCTTCACGAGTCGCACGGTCAGCGGCGTTGTGCGAGGAGAGCTCCGTGCCCAGTCCAGGATCCGCTCGAGTTGCTCGGGCGAGTCGCGCAGGTAGGCCTGGAGCACCATTCCGGCGGACGGTCCGGCCGCGAACTCGTCCTCGGACAGCACCTCGAGCACCAGGTCGAACACGGCCTCGCGCGAGTCCAGCGACTCCATGTCGATGTGGAGATGGGCTCCGAGCTCGCGTGCCCGGCGCAGCAGCGGCCGCAGGCGCGCCGCCGCGTCTCGCCGCCCCAGGTCCGGCGCATCCGGGCGGAGAAGCGGCGTGAGCGCAGAGATCTTCACCGAGACGTTCGTCCGGGGTATCGCGCCGACGCTGTCGCGTTCGAGCACGTCGCGAGCGGGCCAATCCCGCTGGGCCCGCGCGAGCTCCGCCAGCGCCTCGTCGCAGCGGCCCGCATACCGGTCGGCCTCCGGCTGGGTGACGGTCGCTTCCCCGAGCAGGTCGACCGAGCTCGTCACGCCGCGGTTCCAGAGGTCGCGAAGCACGCCGAGCGCCGACGCCGGCGTCTCGCCGACGATGAACCGGTGGGCCATGTGCTTGACGCCGGCGGCCGCAGCCGCGCCGATCGCGGTTCGTCCCGCCCGGTTGTCTGCCATCCGCAACGCGGCGGCGAGCGGCGGCGGAGCGTCGGGGACCTCGCGCAGGAACTCGCGTAGGTGCCTGGCCAGGTCGTCGAGCGAGCGGCAGGCGGGCGTCACGTCGACGAATCGGAACAGCGCCGCCTTCAGCTCCTGGTCGGCGGAGGCGAGATCCATCGCCCGCTGGTCGAGCGCCCTCATCGGATGGCGGGCGCTCGATGGGAAGGCCGACGCGAGGTCGGTCCCGATCTCGTGGATCGACCGCTCGAGCGCCTCGCGGTCGGGCGTCGTGATCTGCGTGTTCAGCGGCTCCGTCATCCCAGGATGTTGACGGCGCGCGCCACTACCAAGCCGACCGTCACCAGCGACGCGAGTGACTGCGCGCTCATCAGCCACTTTGCGGTCGGCGTCAGCGGCAACGTGTCGGTGGGGCTGAACGCCGTCGCGTTCGTGAGCGAAACGTACAGGTAGTCGATGAGCTGCGGCATCCAGCCTTTCGGTGCCCATCGCGGATTGGTCATCTGCGGGAACAGGAAGTCGGGCACGTCGCGTTCGCCTTGCTCACGTGCGACCGGGCCGCCGCGATCGGTCTCCCAGTACCACAACCCGAACAGCAGCACGTTGGTGCACCACAACACGATCCCGGACAGGATCAGTTCATGCCCGTTCTCCTCGCCGCCGTGGAGAAGCCGATGGCACAGCATCACGAGCGAGGCGATGTTCGCGGCGCTGACGAAGCCGATCATCGCGATGGCCACCTTGCGCCGTAACGGGGAATGACGCGCCTTGGGATGCGGCGAGACGACGGTGAGGCCGATCAGCAGCGCGCCCTCGAGCGCGGGAAGCAACCACGTCGGGCCAATCGTCACCTCATTGGAAAGCGACAGCTGAAGCGCGATCGTGCAGGCTACGACGAGCTGCGGCTCCCAGAAGGGGAGGTGGCGATCGAGGCTCGCGAGCATCCGGTTCCGCGGCGGGCGGCGGTGCGTCTGTCGGAGCTCCTCGCTACGTTCCATGTCTGCGTCCCGGATACTGGCACGCACTACGGGTCTGGAGAAAACAGGGGAGGACCGTCCAGGTCAATGGCCGAACACCGCTGCATGAAACGGATCCTGCCGCTGCTCGCCGTCGCTGCGATAACGCTCACGGCGTGCGGGAGCTCAAGCGGGACGCCGGCCGCCTCGAGCGGATCGACCTCCACCGCCGGCTCGCAGCCTGCGACGACCGCGACCAGCGCCGCCCCGACGGCAACGACCACCACGACGACGCCGACGGCGACGAGCGCCACCACGACGAGCACGACGGCGACGTCCGCGTCATCCGGCGAGCCGCCCTGCACCGCCGCCTCGCTCTCGCTCGGATTCCTCGGTCAACAGGGCGGAATGGGCCACGGCGAGATCGGCTTCGTGCTTCACAACACGGGCAAGGTCAGCTGCCGCACGTACGGCTACCCTGGCATCCTGTTCCTCGATCAGCGTGGCCACCCGCTTCCGACCGTGCCGCACCATACGACCAGCGACTTCTTCGGCTCGAGCCCGGCCGTGCCGCTCGTGATCTCGCCGGGCGGAAGCGCGTCGTTCCGGCTCGACGTCGGCCACGGCGTGGCGACATCCAACGGGTGCGCGACCGCCTACGGCCTACAGGTGATCCCGCCCAACGACACGGCCACGCTGCGCACGACGATCCCGAACGGCAGCTACGAGTGCCGCGACGCGAACGTGTCGCCGCTGCGGTCCGGCGAGTCGGCGTATCCGTAGCCGCCGGCTAACGCGTACCGGCCGACGGCAGCCAGACCGGGCCGTGCGCGAGCGCGCTCGTGATCTCCGACGCGGGAACCGCTCCGGAGAAGTGGAAACCCTGGGCGAGCGTACAACCGAGCCGCGTGAGCTCTCTTACCTGCTCGGAGGTCTCGACGCCCTCGGCGACGACGTCCATCGACAGCGCCCGGGACATCGCGATGATCGTCTCGGTGATCGCGGTGTCGCGCGGCTCGTTGCCGAGCCCGTCCACGAACGAGCGATCGACCTTCAGCACGTCCAGCGGCAGCCGTGTCAGGTAGCTGAGCGACGAATAGCCGGTGCCGAAGTCGTCGAGCACCAAGCGCACGCCGAGAGCCTTGAGCGCCTGGAGCATCTCGGTCAGGCCGTCGGCATCGCGAACCATCACGGTCTCGGTGATCTCGAGGCTGAGGCAGGCGGGATCGAGGCCGGTGCTGCTGAGCGCGGCGGCGACGACGTCGGGCAGCGTGCGGCGGGCTACCTGGACTGCCGACAGGTTCACCGACATCGCGATCGGCGCCGAATCCGGGCGCGCGGCGTACCACTGCGCGGCCTGGCGGCACGCGCTTTCCAGCACCCAACGCCCGATCGGCTCGATCAGCCCGTTCTCCTCGGCAATCGGGATGAACTCCGACGGCGAGATCTCGCCCCGGTCGGGGTGGTGCCAACGCAGCAGCGCCTCCACGCCGACGATCGACGAGTTCGCCAGCAACACGACCGGCTGGTATTCGAGCCGGAGCTGGTCGCGCTCGAGCGCGCGGCGCAGATCATTCTCCATCCGCAGGCGCGCGATCGCCCGGCCGCGCATGCCCTCGTCGAACACCTCGTAACGGGCGCGGCCCCGGTCCTTGGCGCGGTACATCGCCGCGTCGGCGTCACGGACCAGCTCATCGGCGCGCTCGCCGCCGGTGGCCAGCGCGATCCCGATGCTGGTCGTGACGAAATGCTCGCTCCCCGAGAGGACGAACGGCCGGGCGAACGTGGCCGCGATTCGCTCCGCGGTGTCGATCGCGTCGCGCTCGGAGGCGATGTCCTCGAGCAGGATCCCGAACTCGTCGCCGCCGAACCGGGCCACGGTGTCGGCGCCGCGCAGCGCGTGCTTGAGGCGAGGCGCCGCGGCCGCCAGCAGCTCGTCCCCGACGTGGTGCCCGAGGCTGTCGTTGACGAGCTTGAAGTGATCGAGGTCGAGGAACAGGATCGCGGCCAGCGATCGCTGGCGCCCAAGGCGCGCGAGCGCATGCTCGAGCCGGTCGACAAACAGCACTCGGTTCGGTAGGCCGGTCAGCGGGTCGTGCACAGCGCGTTCGCGGATCGCATCCTCGACCGCCTGGCGCTCGAGGGCGTCGGCGAGAACGTTGGCGAGCGACTGGAGGAAGTCGATGTCGCCGGGAGCGAACTTACGGGCGCGCATCGACTGGATCACGAGCACTCCAAAAGGCCCGCGCGATCCGCCCTCGATCTTCACCGACAGCCCGGCGCCGGTCCGGCGGCCGCGGAAGTTCGGCTGCACGAAGCGGCGTTCGGCGTCCCAATCCTCGACGACCACGGGCGCTCCGCTCAGCAGCGTGTACCCCGCCTGGGATCCCTCGCCGGCCGGGTAGCGCAGCCTCCCGAACTCCGTGTCCGGCCAGCCGATTCCGCTCCTCAGCACGAGGCAATGCTCGTCCGGGAGCAGTTCCCACACCGCTGAGATCTCGGCGCCCAGCATGCGCGCGGCGCTGGCCACGGCTTCCTGCATCAGATCGATCGTGCTCGCCCCTTCCAGGGCGTGCTCGCCGAGCAACGCCACCGCCGCCTGCTGCGCGGCGCGCCGCTCGAGTTCGGCCTCGACCGCCTTGCGGTCGGTGATGTCGTGGAGCATCCCGTGCCAGCGGATCTCGCCGTCCTCGCCGCGAGCCAGCACCGCGTCGTCGCGGATCCAAACCGTCCGTCCGTCGCGGTGGACCATCCGGTACTCGAGCGCCGCGTCGTCGGGCTTGACGCCGTTCAAGCCGTTCTCGCGAGCCAGGACCCATCCGCGGTCGTCGGGATGTAGCCGATCTGCCCACAGGTCGGGGTTGGCGCACCACTCGGCGGCGGTGTAGCCGAGAATCTGCTCGATCCTCGGGCTCACGTAGTGCCAGCGTCCGTCGTCGCCCGTGTCGGCGACGTAGATGATCGCGGGTACCCGTTCGAGCAGCTTCGGGTACTCCGAAGCGGCGATTCCGGATCCCTGCGGTTTCATAACTGGCGCGCCAGGCATGCTGGCGGTCTCGTGTCGCCGACCATGTCCCCTGCTAATCGGCATTCTTCGCGGTATCGATAGCCGCTCTGGACGCTTATGTCCGGACTGTTACAGCGATTGCGGTAGGCGGCCCGGGGTCGCGGACCTCGGCTATACCGCCTCGAACGCCGCGACGCCGTCCCGCTCTTGCTCGGTCGCCTGCCCATCCTCCACCAGCAGGTCAAGGTGTCCGAGCACTTCCGAGAGCGTCAGATAGGCCTGCGTGACCGCGACGTTTCCCCACATCCGGAGCGCGATCTCGTGGGCGGTGAGAGGCCGAGACTCCAGAATCTGGTGAATCCGCGCCGCCCGCCGGCGATGCATCCGCAGCCGCTCGTCGATCAACTCGGCGTGCTCGAGGATCGGGTCGCCATGCCCTGGGAGAACCAGCCGTGCGGGAAGCTCGCGGGTCAGCCGCATCGAGTCGATGTATCGGAGGAGCGCCCTGGGGCGGGGCTGGTCCGCGGCGCCCGACAGCGGCCGTGAGACGAGTGGATTGGACGAGATGTTCGCCAGCAGGTGGTCGCCCGCGATCAGCATCTCGCGATCCTCGTCGTAAAAGGTCGTGTCCGATGGGCTGTGGCCGGGGCGGTGGTCGACCTTGAGCGTTCGCTGGGCGAACTCGAGCTTGTCGCCGTCGCGCAGCCGACGCGTGACGTGCCCGCTCGATCCGAACGCTCTGAACGCCGCCGCCAGCGATCCGAGCACCGTGGCGAGGTCGTCCGGCACCCCGTGCCGGCGCATGACCGTCTGCGCGAACGCGTCGTCGGCCGCGGCGCTGCGGGAGAAGTCCGACAGGTACGGCCCGAGCAGGTGGAACGAGGCCACCTCCGCGCCGGAACGGCGAGCCAGGATCTCGAGCAGCCCGAGGTGGTCCATGTGCTGGTGAGTGACGACGATGCGCTCGAGGTCCTCGATCCGACGCCCGTGGCCGGCGAGCGCCCGTTCGAGATCGTCCAGCGACTTGCCCGAGTTCGGCCCGGTGTCGATCAGCGTGAGCGGCTCGTCCTCGATCAGGTAGCAGTTGACCCGGCCGACCAGGAACGGGGTCGGGAGCGCGATCCGGTGGATCCCGGCCCGCTGTGCCAGCGCCAGAGCGTCCTCGGCGCTGGTCGCCCGCCGGTCTCGCGCGGTCACGAACGGATCACTGCCAGCACCTCGTCACGCCGACGCTCCATGTCCTCGTGTGAGCGCAGTGACTCCAGGCACAGGCGAAGCAGCGGCTCGGTGTTCGACGGACGGACGTTGAAATGCCAGTCGTCGTAGTCGACCGAGATGCCGTCCAGGCGGTGCTGCCTGCCGTCTTCGTACCGGGCCGCGAGCTCCTCCATCTTGGCCCGCTGGTCAGTGACCTCTGAGTTGATCTCACCTGAGATGAAGTAGCGCGACCGGTATGGCTCGAGCAGCTCGGACATCCGCGCGGCGCGCTTTGATAGCAGCTCGAGGATCAGCAGCGCGGGGATCGTTCCCGAGTCCGCGCAGTAAAAGTCGCGGAAGTAGTAGTGGCCCGATACCTCGCCGCCGAAGATCGCGTTCTCCTCGCGCATCCTGCTCTTGAAGAACGCGTGCCCGACGCGGTTCATCATCGCGACGCCGCCGGCCTGCTCGCTCGCGTCGGCGACCGCGCGACTCGCGCGGACGTCGTACAGGATCGTCCCGCCGGGATGCTTCGACAGCATCGACTCGGCCAGCAGCCCGGTGAGGAAATCGCCGTCGACGAACGACCCGCGGTCGTCGATGAAGAAGCAGCGGTCCGCGTCGCCGTCCCAGGCAATGCCGAGGTCCGCCTTCTGGCGGACGACCTCGCGCATGATGAACTCGCGGTTCTCGGGCAGGAGCGGATTGGGCTCGTGGTCGGGAAAATGGCCGTTGGGCTCCCAGTAGGTCTCGACGAGCTCGAGCCCGAGGTCCCGAAGCAGGGGGCCGACCATTGGTCCCGCCATCCCGTTACCCCCGTCGACGACCACGCGCATCGGCTGCACGGCGGCGGGCTCGATGAACTGCAGCGCGGCCTTCTGGAACTCCTCGTACAGGGGGACGTGCTCCACGGAGCCGCCGCCGCGAGCGCCGTCGAAGCCGGCCTCGATCTTCGCCCGCACGTCACCGATGCCGGTGTCGCCCGAGAGCGCGATGGCGCCGCGCTTGACCATCTTGGCGCCGGTGTAGCGCTTGGGGT
>Ga0335083_10000995_pt1 | contig 40249 bp, 40 predicted proteins | sample Lox_Sample_42_FD_206716 | JGI IMG/M metagenome (GOLD analysis project Ga0335083, IMG submission 206716) | Soil microbial communities from Loxahatchee National Wildlife Refuge, Florida, United States - Lox_Sample_4.2 | ecosystem: Environmental > Terrestrial > Soil > Wetlands | place: USA...
GTCAACGTATCGGGTGGCGGGGAATTCGGACAGGCGGGCGCAGTGCGACACGGACTGACGCGCGCCCTCATTGAGTACGACCCGGCGCTCAAGCCGGTGCTGAGCAAGGCGGGCCTCGTGACCCGCGACGCACGCGAAGTCGAGCGAAAGAAGGTAGGCCTTCACAAGGCCCGGCGGCGCAAGCAATATTCCAAGCGCTGATGTTCCTCAACGCATCGCGCAGGGAGGCCGCCTCAGGGCGGCCTTTTTGTTTGCTGTATTGCGTGGTGTTCGGCACTAGCGCGTGGACACTGAGGTAGACGGTGATCAAGATCGGAATCGTAGGCGGAACGGGGTACACTGGAATCGAGTTGCTGCGCATCCTCGCGCGACATCCGCAGTCCGAACTGATCGCGATCACGTCGCGGAAGGAGGCCGGCGTGGCCGCGGCGGATCTCTTCCCGGGCCTGCGCGGCATTGTGGACCTTGCGTATATAGATCCGTCCAAGGCGGATCTCACGAGGTGTGATGTCGTTTTTTTCGCGACGCCGAATACCGTCGCGATGGGCGAGGCCAGGGCTCTCCTCCAAGCCGGCGTGCGCGTCGTCGACCTTTCGGCCGACTTTCGAATCGGGGACGTGGCTCTCTGGGAGAAATGGTACAAGGTCAAGCACGCGGCCCCGGAGCTTCTCTCCCGCGCTGTATACGGGCTCCCCGAGGTCAACCGCGAAAAGATCCGGGGCGCGCAGCTGGTCGCGAATCCAGGATGCTACCCGACCGCGGTTCAGCTTGGCCTGTTGCCTCTGGTGGAAACGGGCAGTGTGGACATCGCCCATCTGATCGCGGACGCCAAATCGGGCGTAAGCGGCGCCGGCAAGAAGACGGAGGAGTCCCTCCTCTTCTCTGAAGCCTCGGATAATTTCAAGGCCTATGGCGTTTCGGGCCACCGTCACTGGCCAGAGATGCTGCAAGGGCTCGAAGCCGCCGCCGGCAGGAAAGTTGGTCTCACTTTCGTGCCGCACTTGGTGCCGATGATCCGCGGTATTCATGCGACTCTCTACGCCCAGGCCAGCAGAGACATGAACTTCCAGCGCATGTTCGAGGACCGCTATCGGAACGAGCCTTTCGTCGACGTGCTTCCCGGCGGAAGCGAACCCGATACGCGGTCCGTACGCGCTTCGAACACCTGCCGCATTGCCGTCCACCGGCCGCGGGACGGAAATACGCTTGTCGTGCTTTCCGTGATCGACAACCTGGTCAAGGGGGCGTCGGGACAGGCGGTACAGAACATGAATATCATGTTCGGGCTGGAAGAGACCATGGGTCTGTCACAGCCAGCGGTTGTGCCCTAACGCGGCGAAACCCAATCGAATGGCCAGGCTGCTCAAGCAAATCCGCCAGCGCTTCGGGATTTCCGCGCCGAGGATGACCGTGCAGACGCACGTCGCTTGGTATTGGCGCTGGCTGGGCATGCTGGTCTTTCTTTCGCTGGCTCTTGCTCTCGCGGCGTGGATGTACGATACCGGGCGTCGATTTGCTGGCTTCGACCGTGGCGAACTGCAGAGCCAGCTCGCTCGGCTGCGGGAATCAATGTCAAGGCTCGAGGACGAGGCGGCGCGGCTGCGCTCTATCGCGAACGCGAGCGAATCTCGGCTCAAGATCGAGCAGACAGCGCAAGCGCAACTCGCGGCCCAAGTGAAAACCCTCGAAGACGAGAACAACCGCCTCAAGGAAGACCTGGCGTTCTTCGAGAATGTGGTTCCGGCCGAGCGGCGTGGGGACAAGGTCAGTATTCATCGTTTCAAGGTCGAGCGCGATGTCCTTCCCGGAGAATATCGCTACCGTCTTCTCGTGCTTCAGGGCGGAAAGCTCGACCGCGAGTTTCACGGATCGCTCCAGCTTGTGGTGGAAATGCAACAGGATGGCAGGGATGCTACAATTTTACTTCCTGACGCAAACGACGCGGGCAATGCTGCGTTCAAACTCAACTTCAAATATTTTCGGCGAGTTGAGGGAACATTTCGCGTTCCGGCGGGAGCCAAGGTGCGTACCATTCAGGCGCGCATTCTCGAAAACGGGTCGGGCGAGGCCCGGGCCAGCCAGAACGTCAACCTTTCCTAGTGCACAGGTGACGCCATGTTTCGCAAGCAACCGAGCAAGCCGCAGAATCGAATCGACAGTCTGATCGGCGTTGGAACGAGGATCGAGGGCAACATCAACTTCTCTGGTGGCCTGCGTGTCGATGGCGAGGTCATAGGAAATGTGACCGCCGTGTCGGACGAGCCTTCGACCTTGGTCCTGAGCGAGAAGGCGCGGATCGAAGGTGAAATCAGCGTGTCGCACCTGGTCGTGAACGGCGAGATATCTGGGCCGGTATACGTAGCCGAGTTCCTAGAACTTCAGTCTCGCTCGCGCGTCAAAGGAGACGTGCACTACAACAACCTCGAAATGCACCTTGGGGCCGTAGTTGAGGGCCATCTAGTCCACCGGTCCGGCGAGTCGGAGTCAAAGACGGTCGAGCTCAAGCTCGCGACCAGCAAGCCCGCGGGTTAGTCGAAGCAGGCCCGGCTTGAAGGCCCCCGCAGAGGCCCCATATTGGGAGACACAGGAGAGACAGCATGAACGCAATGGCAGACGCACCCGCGCCGTTGATCTTTACCGACAGCGCGGCGAACAAGGTAAAGCAGCTGATCGATGAGGAAGGCAACGCCGAGTTGAAGCTGCGCGTATTTGTGACCGGAGGCGGTTGCTCCGGATTTCAATACGGTTTTACCTTCGACGAAACCAAGAGTGACGACGACACCGTCATGGAGAAAAACGGCGTGATGCTGCTCATCGACCCGATGAGCTATCAGTATCTCGTCGGGGCCGAGATCGACTATACCGAGGGCCTCGAAGGCGCGCAGTTCGTCATCAAGAACCCCAACGCGACCAGCACCTGCGGCTGCGGATCGTCTTTTTCCGCCTAGTTCCCGCTCCAGAGCCCTAGCCACGGGGGGCGCTTGGGTAGTGCTCAGCCGCTTCGGGCGGCGTCCTCAGGCTCAAGCAGCGTAAATCGCCCCGAGTACTCGCGCCTGCCTTGCCCCCGTCACTTCGGGGAGAGCCCCTGGTTCGCTCTTGATTCTGCGCTGCGCAAGCCATGCGAACGCCATCGCCTCGACCCAGTCCGGGTGTATGCCGAGCTGAATGGTGGAGTAGACCGACGCGGCAGGTAGCGCGCGCTCGATTCGCCCGACCAGGTCTGCGTTACGCACGCCGCCCCCGCACAGGTAGACCTCGCGCGCGCCGTGGCAAAATCCCTTCACGGCCATGCCGATGCTTCGTGCGGTGAGCTCGGCCAGGGTTGCCTGTACATCCTCAATCTTGTGTCGTGCAAGGTCGAACCCGCGCAGCCAGGCGAGGTTGAAGTGATCGCGGCCGGTGCTCTTCGGCGGGCGCCTGCGAAAGTAAGCGTCGGCAAGGAGGTCCTTGAGCAAGGGCTCGATCGGCCGCCCTCTTGATGCAAGTATTCCGGCCCGGTCCATTTCCCGGCGGAGCCTAAAGCCTACCCACGCATCGAGCAGGACATTGCCCGGACCGGTGTCGAAGCCTGAAATTGGCCCTTTTGGCGGCAGGTCGGTCACGTTGGCTATCCCGCCTAGGTTGATGATCGCGCGATGTACCCGCGCATTGCGGAACACCGCTGCATGGAATGCCGGCACGAGAGGAGCACCCTGTCCGCCTGCGGCAAGATCGGCGCTGCGGAAGTCGGCGACGACCGGGATCCCGGTGCGCTCGACCAGCAAGGCGGGGTTGCCCAGTTGAAGCGTGTATCCGGACGCGGGCATGTGGCGCACGGTTTGCCCGTGGCAGCCGATTGCGCGGACAAACCGCGGCGAGAGCCGACACCCCCGCAGCAGGCGCTTCACGGTGCGCGCGTAGAGAACGGAAAGCTGTATGCCGGCGAGGGAGGCGCGATGAAGCTCGTCCCGTGACGGAGACTGAAGGGCGAGGAGCGAAGACTTGAGATCCTCGGGATAGGCTGCGAACGCTGTCCCCAGAAGCATGGGTCGAGACTGGAGATCGACGAGCGCGGCATCGACACCGTCCAGGCTCGTGCCCGACATCAGCCCGATGTAGATCTCCGAGGGCGCGCGCTGCCTGAAGCCGCTCACTCGAGCAGGGCGAGGTCCGTGTTTTCGAGAAGATCGAGCCGCGCCAGTAGCGGCTCAGCTGCCCGCTTGAACGCGGGGAGCTCGATCTCCAGAAGAGGCTGAGCCGGCTGGAAGGTCATGATGAGCGGATTGCGGTTCTGGTCGTGGACCCGAAATTCGTAGTGAAGATGCGGGCCTGTGGCCCAGCCGGTTTGCCCAACGTAACCGATCGTCTCGCCTTGCACGACTCGCTTCCCCGGCTTCAATCCTCGCGCGAAATCTCGCAGGTGGGCGTAGTAGGTACTGTAGCCTCCGTGGTGCATCAGGACAATGAGCTTCCCGTAGCCGCTTCGTTGCCCTGCAAAGGCCACGATGCCGTCGCCGGTAGCTTTGACTTTCGTTCCCGCCGGCGCCCCGTAATCGACCCCCTGATGCGCGCGCCATTGCTGAAGTATCGGATGGCGACGAAAGCCGAACCCGGATGTGACCCTCGAGAATTCAAGCGGCGAGCGCAGGAAGACCTTGCGAAGATTCTCCCCTTGAGGAGTGTAGTACCCGCCGCGACCTGAAGCGTCTTTGAACCACACTGCGCGAAATGTCTGGCTTTTGCTTGAAAACTCCGCGGCGAGCACACGAGCGGACCGAACCGTGCGTCCATCGAAGCGAACCGTCTCGTACACCACCGCGAAGCGATCGCCTTGCCGAAGGTCGCGGTGGAAATCGACATCGCCGCCGAAAATATCGGCGAGCTGGATCGCGACTCCGTCAGGTATGCCCGCGGCGTCGGTCGCCGCAAACAGCGAGGTCTTGATCTCGCCCGACCTCATCTCGATTCCGCCCTCGAGATCGACCCGTTGCTCAAGCATTTGGAACCCATCGCCGATGCGATCGAGCGATAGAACCGTGTCCCTGTCGGTGAGATACCAGAACGAGCGTAGCCTGCCGTCTTGGTCGACTTTCGCGCTCACTGGGGTTCCGGGAAGCAGTAGCCGGAACGGTCGCATTGTGCGAGGAGACTTTCGGATGGCGTCGGCGTCTTGCTCGTCGGCACCGAGGCGCCCGAGTAACGCAGGCAGCGCTTCGTTGCGCCGGTAGACGCTTTCCTGGAAATACAGGTTCGGGCCGGCTTCGCCTATCCGCGCCGGGGAGAGCCGGAGCGGCTCCGCGAAGGGGTTGACGGCAACCGCGTCAGGCTCCGGGTGAACGGTGCCGAATGCGGCGACTACGCCGAACAGGGGAGCCGCAACCGCCACAGCGAGCCAGCGGAGGCGCCTTGCTTCGGAGCGCGCTACAATTCTCTCCTCGTTGTTGTTATGCATCTGTCGCAGCGGGTCGCGTCGAAAAGTCTAACAAATAACCGCCGGACAGGCCAATTTAGAAGACCCATGGGCGATATTGACGACCAGCTGAGGTTAATCAAGCGGGGCTGCCACGAATTAATCCTCGAGGACGAGCTGCGCGACAAGCTCCGGTCGGGCCGCCGTCTTCGGATCAAGCTCGGAATGGATCCGACGGCGCCCGATCTCCACCTCGGGCACACCGTGGTGATAAACAAGCTGCGTCAGTTCCAGGAGCTGGGTCATCAGATCCAGTTTCTGATTGGCGATTTCACTGGGATGATCGGTGATCCGAGCGGCAAGAACGAGACTCGCCCGCCTCTTTCGCGTGAGCAGATATTGCAGAACGCGAAGACGTACCAGGATCAGGTTTTCAAGATCCTCGATGCGAATCGCACCCAGATCCTCTTCAATTCCAAGTGGTCGGATGAGCTGGGGGCGGCCGGGTTGATCCGCCTGGCGAGCACATGGACTGTTGCGCGAATGCTCGAGCGTGATGATTTTGCGAAGCGGTACGCTGGGCGCCAGTCCATCGCGGTTCACGAGTTCCTGTATCCGCTAATGCAGGGCTACGACTCCGTCGCGATGCAGTCGGACGTCGAGCTCGGAGGCACCGATCAGAAGTTCAACCTCTTGGTCGGGCGAGAGCTTCAGAAGCACTATCGGCAGCCACCGCAGTGCATCTTGACGATGCCGCTGCTCGAGGGGCTGCACGGCCCCGAGAAGATGTCGAAGTCCCTTGGCAACTATGTCGGGATTAGCGAGCCGCCCGAGACCATATTCGGCAAGCTCATGTCGATCTCGGACGAGCTGATGTGGCGCTACATAGAGGTGCTTTCCTTCGAATCGATGGAGTCGGTGGCCGGATGGAAGAGGGGGGTTTCCGATGGAGGGAATCCCCGCGACATCAAAGTGAGGTTTGCGCGCGAGATCGTCGCGCGCTTCCACGGAGCGCGCGCCGCGGAGCTGGCGGTTGCAGATTTCGAGGCCCGGTTCAGGCACGGCGAGCTGCCCGATCAGATCCCTGAAGTCACCGTGAAAGTACCGAGCCAGGTGAAGTCTGCCGGGTTGGCGATCGCAAAAGTGCTCAAGGAATCACAGTTGGTTTCGAGTGTATCCGAGGCGCTGCGCTTGATCGAGCAGGGCGGCGTGCGCATGAACGGAGAGAAGGTTACTGACAAAGGATTGGCTGTGAAGATCGGGGACACGATTGTCCTCCAGGTTGGCAAGCGCAGGTTCGCGCGCGTCACGCTCGCCTAGAAGGTGGCCTCCGGATCCCTGCGGCAAATGTGACCTCGACCGGCTGGTCGAAGGTCCAGGATCTGACAATAGTTCGAGCCTCGGGAGTCGTGTCACGCAGCACGCCCGAGAACTTGAAGAACACTTGTCGTTACGGCCTCGTGGCGGTCCACAGACACAGCGGCATATGGGCCTTCAAGGCGGGGCGTCGCGTTCGACCAGGCACCAGTGAGCGACACCGACCGCACGCCGGGACTGCCCGGTCAGGATCAGCGCTTCTAGCCGAAGCATCCGCACGAGGCTAGACCGCGAGCTGCTGCCGCCCGACGAGTTCCGCGCAGCGCGTGCCAGCCGGCAGCGTCCCGAAGGTCCGTCCTGTGCCCTCGAGGCGGGACGCACGGAATACGTCTGCGGCGTGCTGGCTGGCATGCCGAACCATGAGGCTCGCCTGCAGTGCCAGCGCGAGTGCCTCGACGATGCGCCGCGCCTGGGCCTCCAACTGCGCGGAGTCCTTGAGTGCTGCTGACACGCGTTGGACGGCCGCACGGATCGCATCGCCGCCGAGGGCGATCTCGCCGAACAATGCTTCGATGCTCTCGGGCTCTTTCTGCAGCGAGCGAAGCACGTCTAGACAAATGACGTTTCCCGAGCCCTCCCAGATACCGTTAAGAGGAGCCTCGCGGTGGAGGCGAGCAAGTGGGGCCTCCTCGACGTAACCGTTGCCGCCCAGACATTCCATCGTCTCCACGACGAGAGGCGGCAGTCTCTTGCACAGCCAGTACTTCGCGATCGGAGTCATCACGCGAACCAGCCGACGCTCGGCCAGGTCTTCGTCCGAGCTGTTGAAGGCCCGCGCGAGGCGAAAAGCAAATAGCGTCGCCGCTTCGGTCTCCAGGGCGAGGTCGGCGAGCACGTTCTGCATCAGAGGCTGCTCGGACAGCCGCTTCCCGAACGCCCTGCGGTAGGCCGCATGGTGCAGCGCCTGATTGAGTGCCGCGCGCATCATACCGGCGCATGCGACTACGATGTCGAACCGGGTCAAATGCGCCATCTCGATCAGCGTCGCGATCCCGCGCCCTTCCTCGCCGACCAGGTGCGCCCGCGTTCCGCGAAATTCGATTTCGGAGGACGCGTTCGAGCGATTGCCGCACTTGTCCTTGAGCCGCTGGATGAGAAACGGGTTGCGCGTGCCGTCCGGCAGTGACCGCGGCACTAAGAAGCAAGTGAGCCCGGCGCCCGTGTTCGCCAGGGTAAAGAAAGCGTCGCTCATGGGGGCCGAGCAGAACCATTTCTGCCCGTTCAACTCGTATTCCCCGCTCCCGACGGACAGGGCACACGAGGAGTTTGCGCGTAAATCGGATCCCCCCTGTCTTTCGGTCATGGCCATGCCGATCGTGACGGCGCGCTTGCGCGCGAGCGGGAGCGGCCGTGGATCGTAGTCGCAAGCCAGGACCTTGGGTTCCCAGTTCGCAGCGAGACCGGGGTTGTTGCGAAGGACTCTCACTGAAGCGAAAGTCATCGTCACCGGGCAGGCTACGCCGTTCTCAATCTGGTTCCAGAGATAGTTGAGCGCTGCACGCGCGACCCAGGCCCCCGGTCGTCTTTCCGTCCACGAAAGCGAGTGCAAGCCGACGCCGAACGCGAGACCCATGAGCTCGTGGTAGGCGGGGTGATATTCGACCGCATCGACCCGGTTGCCGAAGCGGTCGTGGGTTCTCAGTTCAGGAACGAATCGGTTCGCTTGGGCGGCGAGGAGCTGCATACGCTCGCTCCCGACGAGCTCACCCATCTGGTTTGCTCGTGCAGAGACCCACCCCCCTTGCTCGCGCTCGACGGTCTCCGTCAGCGTTCGATCGGCCGACCAGGCGTTGTAGCCGACCAGAGGCGGGGGTTGGTTCGCGGAATCAGTAATGTTTTCCACGCCGGTTCCGGGCATGCTGCATACTGTAATGCGGTCGGCCCTTATGCGGCAAAATAGCACGCTACTGCAGGAAAAAGGCAGACGACATGGTTGAAACGGCGAAGGAGATCGCAACGCTCGCCGGGGGGTGCTTTTGGTGCCTGGAAGCGGTATTCGACGAGCTGAAGGGCGTCGAGTCGGTGGAATCGGGATATATGGGCGGAACGACTGTCAGTCCGACGTACGAGGCGGTTTGCTCGGGCGGGACCGGGCATGCGGAGGTGGTCCGGATCACATACGATCAGCGGAAGATCTCTTTCAAGGAGATCCTGGAAGTCTTCTTCGTGATTCACGATCCCACGACCCTGAACCGTCAGGGCAACGATGTAGGAACCCAGTACCGCTCTGCGATCTTCTACCATTCCCCCGAGCAGAAGCTCGCAGCGGAGCAGGCTATAGCCGGCATAGGTGCGGCCCGGATCTACGATGATCCGATTGTCACGGAAATCGTGGCGGCGTCAGAGTTCTACGCGGCCGAGGACTACCATAAGGACTACTTCCGTCGTAACCCGGCGCAGCCCTATTGCGCCTATGTGGTCAGGCCCAAGGTCGCAAAATTCCGGAAGCACTTTCTGGAGAAGCTGAAGAAATAGACCCTCTTGAATGTCTGCGGTCCAGTCCGGAGCGAGAGCCCCGGACTGGCCGCAGCCCATTCGTACCCGCTCAGGACGCGTTGTCCATTGGGAACGACCAAGCTGCCACGGGGTTTCGGGGCAGGTCCTGCCCCGGGCGCGACCGCTGCGAACCGCTCATGAAGAGGTCTCGTCATCGGCGCAGCCGGTTTCGCCGCAGCTCTCCCGGCCTTTTCCCAGCCCTGCTTTCTCGACCGCGCTCGCGGTCGGGCGGGTTTGGCGACTTCGCCTATCTACTTCTTCTTTTTCTTCGCAGCTTTCTTGGCTTTTCTCTTCTTCGCCATCACTAGCCTCCATCAAAGGTTAAAGAAGCAAGCATAGCGCCCGTTCGTCAGAACGGACGATTCGACCGTCGGGATACCCGGCGGCGAATCCTCTTGTCACCCGGCGGGCCGAGCGACTCGGAAGTTCATTTTGATGCCGAGCTTGCATCGTTTGCATCAATCTCAGCTCAACACGAAAAAAATTTTTCAGCAGCATTGCACAGTTTGAGCAAAGCAGCAAGAAGTATTTGAAAGAAAAAGATCGCAGCGATCGCGCTGGAGTTCCAACTGACGCTGCTTCGAAGTGCGGACGCGAATCATCTTCGTCGCGCTCGCGCTCGAATGCGGCGACGTTTCTCTTCACACCGCGCGCGCGAATCGCCAAAGCAGGCGACTCGCGGCGCAAGAAGCAAACTCGTCGCGAAAAGCTGTGTCGCTTGCGCTGCCCATCGAATGCCGAGCAGGCGAAAGCTCGTGCAAGGTTGCCAAAGGCAGAACGGCTGCCGAACAATGAAGAACGGATCAGGTTCGAGCGCGGATGCCAGCGCGCTCGCGGCCTGCCGACGGCTTGCTCGCGCGCCGGTCACGGGCTGCTTCCAGGTGAGCGGATAGGCTGGCTCGATAGGCCTTCAGTGCCGCGTCGTCCCTACGTATCCTTCTATAAGTGTATGAATTTCAACAATCATCTTACCGTAATCTGCCGCCGGGCTGTAACATTTTTGAAATATCCGCCGCATACCATGCATGAGCTTTTCACCGTTTCCCACCGAATCTCTATATCGGGAGGTTTTATGCAGGCCCTACGTGCTTTGAGAACCAGCGCGCTCGCGGTGTCGGTTCTTGCGCTGAGCGCCGCGAGTTACAGCAGCTTCGCCGCCGACATCACCGGAGCCGGCGCGACCTTTCCCTATCCGATCTACGCCAAGTGGGCTGACGCCTACAAACAAAAGACGGGCATCGGCCTGAACTACCAGTCGATCGGTTCGGGAGGCGGGATCAAGCAGATCCGCGCCAAGACCGTCGACTTCGGCGCTTCCGACATGCCGCTCAAACCCGAGGACCTCGACAAGGACGGCCTGATGCAGTTTCCGACCGTGGTAGGCGGGGAGGTACTGGTCGTGAATCTGGAGGGCATCAAACCGGGCGAAATGAAGCTCACGGGCCCCTTGATCGCCGAAATCTATCTCGGCAAGATCACCAAATGGAGCGATCCGCAGATCGCCAAGGTGAATCCAGGCCTGAAGCTCCCCGATCAGAGCATCACCGTCGTACATCGTTCGGATGGCTCGGGCACGACCTTCATTTTCACGAACTACCTGTCGAAGGTGAGCCCCGAGTGGAAGCAGAAGGTCGGTGCGGACGTTTCCGTATCGTGGCCGGCCGCCTCAGATGCCGGCGGCAAAGGCAACGAAGGCGTGGCCTCGTTCGTGCAGCGCATCAAAGGTGCGATCGGCTACGTCGAATATGCGTATGCCAAGCAGAACAACATGGTCTATACGCAACTGCAGAATCGAGCCGGAAACTTCCTTATGCCCAATGACAAGACATTCCAGGCTGCAGCCGCTGGCGCGGACTGGAAGAATGCTCCCGGATTCTACGAAATCCTGACCGATGAGCCCGGCGCGAGCAGCTGGCCGATCGCGGGCGCCACCTTCATCCTGATGCACAAGTCGCAGGCGAGCGCCGAGCGGGCAAAGGAAGTCCTCAAATTCTTCGAGTGGGCGTACGCGAACGGCGACGCCATGGCGCTGGAGCTCGTGTACATCCCGCTTCCTGACTCCGTGGTGAACCAGATCCAGGCCGCCTGGAAGAGTCATATCAAGGACCCAGGCGGCAGGTCCGTCTGGTGACGGCGTAGGACACCGCAAGCGTCCGGAACGACTAGAATGAGTACTGTCGCGGATACGATAGAAGGGCTTCAAGGCCCCTCCGATATCTCCACAGTGTCTAGATCGATTCCGGACGCGAGCCTGCGCCGGCACTACCGGTTTGACCAGGCATTCCGCCATGCTACGAGGTTCTTTGCGCTCCTGGTATTGACGCTGCTGGCCGGGATCATCGTCTCGCTGGTCATGGGGAGCGTCCCGGCTCTCAAGGCCTTCGGCTTCGGATTCCTTATCAGCGCAGACTGGAATCCGGTAACCGAGAAGTTCGGGGCGCTGGTCCCCATCGTCGGCACGCTGGTCACCTCGTTTATCGCCCTTCTCATCGCAATTCCCGTGAGCTTCGGGATCGCGCTGTTTCTGACAGAGCTGTCACCTCCATTGCTGCGGCGGCCGCTCGGCACGGCCATCGAGCTGCTTGCTGCGATTCCGAGCATCATCTACGGCATGTGGGGCCTCTTCGTTTTCGCGCCGGTATTCGGTGATCACGTTCAACCGTTGTTGTCGAATACGCTGGGAGCGCTGCCGGTGCTCGGCGCGCTGTTCCGGGGCGCCCCGACGGGTATCGGCATACTCACCGCCGGAATCATCCTCGCCATCATGGTGATCCCGTTCATAGCCTCGGTCATGCGCGACGTGTTCGACATCGTCCCGGCGGTACTGAAGGAGTCATCGTACGCCTTGGGCTCCACTACCTGGGAAGTGGTGTGGCACGTGGTGCTACCGTACACCAAGGTTGGCGTAATCGGAGGCGTAATGCTCGGCCTGGGCCGCGCGCTCGGCGAGACGATGGCGGTGACGTTCGTGATTGGCAACGCGCACAAGCTAAGCGCCTCGCTGCTCGCGCCTGGAAGCAGCATCGCCTCCGCGCTCGCGAACGAATTCACCGAGGCGGTGGGCGATCTTTACCTTTCGTCTCTCATCGAGCTGGGGCTGATCCTGTTTGTCATCACCTTCGTCATACTCGCACTGTCGAAGCTGCTGCTGATGCGACTCGCGAAGTTCGAAGGTCAGAAAACCTGACAGATCCAAGCGAAGCCGATGACCCTCTACACGCGGCGGTTGCTGATAAACCGTTTCAATCTGTTCGTATCCATGCTGGCGATGGTCTTTGGTCTATTCTGGCTGGGCTGGATACTCTACACGCTGTTGGTCGCCGGGTTCAGCGCGCTGGGGCCAGACCTGGTCCTGAAGATGACGCCGCCGCCGGGGAATTCGGGCGGCCTGCTCAATCCCATCGCGGGCAGCCTATTCATGTCCGCTTTGGGGACACTCATCGGCACGCCGATTGGAATCATGGCCGGGATCTACCTCGCGGAGTTTGGCAGGCGCGGCTGGCTCGCGCCGGCAACGCGCTTTATCAACGATATCCTTCTCTCCGCGCCCTCGATTGTGATCGGCCTCTTCATCTACGAGGTCTACGTGGTGCAGGTCGGGCACTTCTCCGCGTGGGGTGGGACTTTTGCGCTGGCACTGCTTGTCATCCCGGTCGTGGTCCGTACTACCGAGAACATGCTGCGCCTGGTTCCCGATAGCCTGCGCGAGGCCGCCGCGGCGCTCGGATCGCCGCAATGGAAGGTGATCACTCTGGTGACCGTGCGCGCCGCCAAGGCGGGAATAATCACAGGGATCCTGCTCGCAGTGGCCCGCATCAGCGGCGAGACTGCGCCCCTTCTGTTCACGGCCCTCAATAACCAGTTCTGGTCAACGAACATGAACGCTCCGATGTCCAACCTTCCGGTGGTGATATTCCAGTTCGCGATGAGCCCCTACGACGACTGGCAGAAGCTGGCTTGGGCGGGAGCGCTGATCATCACGTTCGGGGTGCTGGCTTTGAACATCATCGCCCGCACCATGGCTCGCGAAAAGGCGCCGGTGTACTAATCATGAGCGCAGCGGTCCTGCAAGCGACACCCGAGACCCTAGTTCAGAAGATCGAGGTCAGGAACCTGAACTTCTACTACGGCGGCTATCACGCGCTGAAGAATGTCAATTTGGGAATTCCCGAGCGCAAGGTCACCGCGTTCATCGGCCCCTCGGGCTGTGGCAAGTCGACGCTGCTGCGCACGTTCAACCGCATGTATGCGCTCTATCCGGGTCAGGAGGCCAAAGGCGAGATACGGCTCGACGGCCAGAACATCCTTTCCCCCGGGCAGGATCTCAACCGCCTCCGTGCCAAGGTGGGCATGGTGTTCCAGAAACCCACGCCCTTCCCGATGTCGATCTACGACAACATCGCTTTCGGCGTGCGTCTCTACGAGACCCTCAGCTTGCGGGAAATGGATGAGCGCGTCGAGTGGGCGCTGCGCAAGGCTGCACTTTGGGAGGAGGCGAAGGACAAGCTGAAGCAAAGCGGCACGAGTTTGTCGGGCGGCCAGCAGCAGCGCTTGTGCATTGCGCGCGGCATCGCGGTCAAGCCCGAGGTCCTGCTACTCGATGAGCCGTGCTCGGCGCTGGATCCGATATCCACTGGTCGCATCGAGGAGCTCGTGCACGAGCTGAAGAACGACTACACGATCGTCATCGTCACGCACAACATGCAGCAAGCTGCGCGCGTTTCGGATTACACTGCCTACATGTACCTAGGGGAAATGATCGAGTTCGGGGTCACCGACGAGGTGTTCATCAAGCCGAAGAAGAAGGAGACCGAGGACTACATCACCGGTCGCTTCGGCTGACCGGAGGGTCGCACATGAGTAACGATCACCTTTCGAAGCAGTACGACGCCGACCTTGAGACCTTGCGCTCCGGGGTTCTCCAGATGGGCGGCCTGGTCGAATCGCAGATTCGCGGGGCCATCGAGGCGTTCGCGAACGGCAACGTGGACCTGATCGACCAGATCGTCGCGAGCGAGGCCCGCGTCAATGAATGCGAGGTCCAGATCGACGACGATTGCAGCCACATCATCGTCAAGCGGCAGCCCGCAGCCGGCGATCTCCGACTGATCATGGCGATAAGCAAGACGGTGACCGACCTCGAGCGCATCGGCGACGAAGCCGAGAAGATCGCGCGCATGTCCAAGCAGATTCACGAGCGGGGACACACGGACCTGCACCGGTTCGCCAACATCCGTCACGCGGCCGATATCGCCCTGTCGATGCTTCGCCAGGCACTCGACGCCTTCGCGCGCCTCGACACCGCCCAGGCGGCCAGCATCATCCGGCAGGATGTGGCGATAGACACGGAGTTCCGCTCCATCCTGCGGCAGCTGATAACGTTCATGATGGAGGACCCGCGCACCATTTCGACGGCGCTCGAAATCGTCTGGATTGCAAAGGCGATCGAGCGCATCGGCGATCACGCGAAGAATATCGCGGAGGACGTCATCTATATCGTCAAGGGCACCGACGTTCGCCACACCGCGGTCGAGGTGGTCGAGCGCGAAGCGCTCGGCTGATGCGCTCCGCCTCGGCCTTGGGCGCGAGCGGAACGGCCATGCGAGGCGCGATCCTCGTGGTCGAGGACGAGCCGGCGATCCAGGAGCTGATCGCGGTGAACCTTGAGCACGCTGGGCACCAGGTATTGCGGGCGGCGAACGTGCCCGAAGCCGAGGCGCTGGTCCGCGAGGTACTGCCCGACCTCGTCCTGCTCGACTGGATGCTGCCCGGGCCGCCCGGCGTGAATTTCGCGCGCCAGCTGCGCACTGATCAGCGCACCAAGGACATCCCCATCATCATGCTCACGGCGCGCGCTCAGGAACAGGACACGGTCGCGGGCCTGGAGAGCGGAGCGGACGACTATGTCACGAAGCCGTTCTCGCCGCGCGAGCTACTGGCGCGGATCAAGGCCGTCATGCGGCGCCGCGCCCCGCAGCTGACTGACGATGCGGTCGAGATCGCGGCACTCAAGCTTGATCCGGTCGCGCACCGGGTGACCGCCTCGGGGACCCACCTTGCGCTGGGGCCGACTGAATTCAGGATGCTGCATTTCTTCATGACCCACCCCGAACGCGTCTACAGCCGCACCCAGCTGCTCGACGAAGTCTGGGGCGACCACGTCTTCGTGGAAGAACGCACCGTCGACGTCCACATACGCCGGCTGAGGCAGGCGCTCGAGCCCACCGAGCACGATTCGCTGGTCGAAACCGTGCGCGGCACCGGTTACCGCTTCCGCCGCAGCCTGTCCTGAGCTAGCCGGCGAGCGCGGCCTTCTCCTCCTTCAAGACCGAGCGCAGCTCCAGCTTGACGCCGACCGAGCGCCACTGCTCGGTTTCCTCCTCGAGGGCGGCTTCGGTCATGGCGTGTTCCTCGAGCCACGCTCTCGGCAGCGAGAGCTGAAACCCGTTCTTCGACGACTTGCACGCCGGCGCCGGCAGCTTGATATCGCGGCGGCTGAGGTGGAAGAGCGCGGCGAGGCGCAGCGCGAAGATCAGGGACCACTCCCCGCTGCTCTCCGGCAGATCCGCGATCTTTGCGAGCTTCCCGCGGTGGGCGAGGACCAGGCGCGACAGGCGCGACTGCTCTCTTTGGGAGAAGCCCGGCATGTCGGCTTGGGCGAGGACGTACGCCGAGTGCTTGTGATAGCCGGTGTGCGCGATCGAGATGCCGATCTCGTGCAGGCTCGCCGCCCAGCGAAGCATCGTGGTGTCGGCTTCCAGGGGCTGGTCGTTAAGGTTCTCGTGGATGCTCAGGGCGAACCTGGCGACGCGCTCCGCCTGCGCCGCGTCCACCTGGTAGCGCCGCATGAACTGCCGCACGGTCGCTTCGCGCATGTCGCGATGGCGCACGCGCCCGAGCAGATCGTAGAGGACTCCTTGGCGGATGGCGCCGTCGGACACCTCCAGCTGCTCGATTCCGAACTCGGCGAGGGCGGCAGCCATGATGGCGACTCCGCCGGGGATGATCGCCGCGCGGTCTTCGCGAAGTCCCGGCAGCTTCAGCCTCTCGATATCGCCCTCCTTTACGAGCAGCGCGCGAAGCTTCTCCAGCCCGGCGGCGGAAATCCCCTGCTCGCACAGCTCGCACTCCCTGAGGATGGAGGCGAGCGACCTGGCCGTGCCCGAGGAGGCGACCGCGTGCTTCCATCCCACGCGCCGGTACGCGTCGACGATGTGCTGGAGTTCGTTCGCGGCCGCGAGCTCCGCCCGCTTGAAGCAAGACTTCTCCAGCCGGCCGTCGGGAAAGAACCGGAGGCTGTAGCTGACGCAGCCCATCGAGATGCTCTCCATCAGCTCGGGCTCGAGCCCCGTGCCGATGATGAGTTCGGTCGAGCCCCCGCCGATGTCGATAACCAGGCGGCGCTCGGGGGACGGCGCAAGACTGTGCGCGACGCCGAGATAGATCAGGCGCGCCTCTTCGCGGCCGAAGATCACCTCGATGGGGAATCCGAGGGTCGCCTCTGCCTCCGAGAGAAAGGACTCGGCATTCTTCGCTACGCGCAGGGCGCTCGTTCCGACGGCGCGCACCGCCGAGCGCGGGAAGCCGCGCAGCCGCTCGGCGAAGCGCGCGAGCGCCTCCAGCGCGCGGGCCTTCGTCGCCTGGTCGATGCGGCCGTCGCGGGTAAGACCGGCGCCCAAGCGCACAGGGTCGCGCAGGCTGTCCAGCAGATAGACCTGATCGTCGACGACCCTTCCGATCTGCAGGTGGAAGCTGTTGGATCCCAGGTCGAGGGCGGCCAGCGTCTCTTGCTTCACAATTGCCGAGGCTATCCTTTCAAAGGCTGAAACGACGCTATCATAATGCCGTTACCCAACAATGAATAAGGCGGTAGATGCGCGCCGCCTGTAACAATTCTGCAATAACCCGTTTCTAGAGTCGACTTTTTTCGTGCTCCAGAGAACCCGGATCCCGGTCGGCAAGATCAAGCCGCAGTTCCTCGCCCGCGAGCTGTCGCTGCTGGCTTTCAACGAGCGCGTCCTGGCGCAGGCCGAGGACAGGGGAGTCCCGCTGCTCGAGAGGCTGCGCTTCCTATGCATCCTGTCGAGCAATCTGGATGAGTTCTTCGAGATCCGGGTCGCCGAGCTGAAGGAGCGTCTCAGGCTCGGCAACGAGATTGAGATTCCGGGGGAGACGCCGCCCGCCGAGGTGTTCCCCAGGATCAGCGAGCGCGCCCACGCGCTGGTCACCGGACAATATCGCCTGCTCAACAGGGAGATCTTTCCGCAACTTGCCGCGGAGGGCGTGCGCTTCCTCGCAGTACGGGACTGGACGAAGGAGCAGCGCGCTTGGCTGCACAACTACTTCATGAGGGAAATGAGTCCGCTGCTGACGCCCATCGGCCTCGACCCCTCGCACCCGTTCCCACGCGTGCTCAACAAGAGCCTCAACTTTGCTGTCCAGCTCGAAGGGCGTGACGCCTTCGGGCGCAATTCCGGAACCGCCATCGTGCAGGCGCCGCGCGCGCTGCCGCGGGTGATACAGCTTCCGAAGGCGATCGCCGGAAAAGGGCACGTGTTCGTGCTCCTCACCTCGGTCCTCGAGGCGTTCGTGCAGGCCCTGTTTCAGGGCATGACCGTCCGCGGCTCGTACCCCTTCCGCGTCACGCGCAACAGCGACCTCTTCCTCGACGAGGAGGAGATCAAGAATCTCCGTACCGCTCTCGCGGGCGAGCTCTCCCAGCGCCATTTCGGGGATTCGGTGCGGCTGGAAGTCGCCGAGAACATGCCGATCGAACTCGAGCAGTTCCTGCTGGAGCAGTTCCAGCTTTCGCCAGACGACCTCTACCGCGTGGATGGTCCGGTCAACCTGGTGCGCCTGATGCAGATCCCCGAGATGGTGGACGCGCCCAAGCTGAAGTTTGCGCCTTTCGTACCCGGTCTACCCAAGCAGCTCGAGAGATCGCCCGACCTGTTCCAGGCAATACGCAAGGGCGACGTACTCCTGCACCATCCCTTTCAGTCCTTCGGTCCTGTGATCGACCTGCTCGAACAGGCGGTGGAAGACCCCAGCGTCGTCGCCATCAAGCAGACCGTGTACCGGACGGGAACCGACTCGGTCATCATGAAGTACCTGATCGACGCCGCTCAGCGCGGCAAGGAAGTCACGGTGGTCGTGGAGCTTCTCGCGCGCTTCGACGAAGAAGCGAACCTCAATTGGGCGGCCAAGCTCGAGGAGGTCGGGGCGCATGTGGTCTACGGTGTAGTCGGATACAAGACCCACGCCAAGATGTCACTCGTGGTTCGCCGCGAGGATGGCAGGCTGCGGCGCTACGTCCACCTGTCCACTGGCAACTACCACCCGCGGACCGCCAAGCTCTATACGGATTTCGGGCTCCTCACCGCGAACGAGAAGATATGCCAGGACGTCAACGAAGTGTTCAAGCAGCTCACCGGCCTGGGCCGCGCGCACCGCCTCCATCACCTGTGGCTGTCCCCGTTCTCTCTCCACGAGCGCATCCTGGCCGCGATCAAGCGCGAGGCGAACCACGCCCGTTGTGGCGAGCGCGCGCACATCATCGCGAAGATGAACGCATTGATCGAACCCAAGGTCATCGAGACGCTCTACCGCGCGTCGCAGGCCGGCGTCAGGATCGACCTGATCGTCCGCGGCGTCTGCGCGCTGCGCCCTGGCATACCCGGCCTGTCGGAGAACATCAACGTGCGATCCGCTATCGGAAGATTTCTCGAGCACTCACGCATCTTCTACTTTCTGAACCGCGGCGAGGAAAACGTCTACCTCTCGAGCGCCGACTGGATGGGACGGAACTTCTTCGGGCGCATTGAGCTCTGCTTTCCTGTGCTCGACAAACGGGTCAAGGAGCGGGTCATCCAGGAGGGGCTCAAGCCCTACCTCACGGACAACAGCCAAGTCTGGGAAATGGACTCGGAGGGAAACTACAGGAGAAAGAAGTCGCGGGGCCGCATCCCGCGGTCGGCGCAGGACCAGCTTCTCGCGTTGCTCGCTGCGGACAAGTAGCTACAATCACGGGCATTCCCGGGGAGGCCGCTTCATGCAGGAAAGTCCCTTCAAGGGCAAGACCGGGTTACAGCGCCTGTGGAACGCCCTGGGCTACTCGCTCCAGGGCATGGCATCCGCGTTCCGCCACGAGGACGCTTTCCGGCAGGAGTGTCTGCTGGCCGTGCTGCTCATCCCCGCTGCGCTGTTCCTGCACGTCGGCACGACCGAGAGAGCCCTGATGATCGCGAGCGTGCTGCTCGTGCTCATCGTCGAGTTGCTGAACTCAGCCGTCGAGGCCGCGGTCGACCGGATCTCGCTGGAAAACCACCTTCTCGCCAAGCGAGCCAAGGACATCGGCAGCGCAGCGGTGTTCCTGAGCCTGATCAACGTCGTCGTCGTCTGGGCGCTGATCCTGGTGAAATAATGCACGTCAAAAAAGCTTAAGAAAAGCTTCACTCCGTATTCATCTTGCGCGGGCACCCTGCGCGCGCATGAATATGCCCATGCCAAACCCGGGCGGACGGGACGTGCTTCGCGTGGCGGTCGTCACGGAGACCTATCCGCCGGAGGTCAACGGCGTTGCCCGCACCGCGGGACTGATGGTCGAGGCCCTGTGCGAGCGCGGGCACGAGGTGCAGCTCGTCCGGCCGCGCCAGCGCGACGAGCCTGATCCGCCGATGGACGAGGGTCCAGAGCAGAAGCTGGTGCCCGGAATGCCGATCCCGTTCTATCGCCATCTGCAGATGGGATTCACGCAGCCGGGGCTGCTGCAGGCGGATTGGTCGGTGTGGCGGCCCGATATCGTTCATGTCGTCACCGAGGGGCCGCTCGGGTGGGCGGCGACGAGTACGGCGAGACGGCTGGGGATTCCGACCTGCTCCGACTTCCACACGAATTTCCACAGCTACAGCCGGCACTACGGCATGGGCGTGTTCGCCGGGATCGTCTCCCGCTACCTGCGGTTCCTCCACAACCGGACTGGTTGCACCCTCGTGCCAACCGCGGAAATGCGGGTGAGCCTCGAGGCCGCGGGGTATGAGCGAGTCGAGGTGGTCGGGCGCGGCGTGGATACGCTTCTCTTCAGCCCGGCCCGCCGCAGCGACCGGCTGCGCAGCGCTTGGGGCTGTCGCGGAGGCGAGACCGTCGCGTTGTACGTGGGACGCATCGCGCCCGAGAAGAATCTCGCGCTTTTTATCCGGGCGGCTCTCGCGATGCGCGCCGAAGACCCGAGCGTGCGCGTGGTGCTCGTCGGGGACGGTCCCCAGTCCGCCGAGCTGCGCGCGCGGCATCCAGACTTCGTTTTCGCGGGAATGCGCACCGGCGCAGACCTAGCCGAGCACTATGCATCGGCGGACACGTTCCTTTTCCCCAGCACGACCGAGACCTTCGGCAACGTGACGCTCGAGGCGATGGCGAGTGGCCTGGCGGTGGTCGCCTACGACTACGCGGCCGCGCGCCAGTACCTGCGGCACCAGGCGAGCGGCATGCTCGCTCCGACGCACGACGGCGCCGCTTTCGTCGCGATGGCCGAGCGGCTTGCAAAGCAGCCCGAACTCGTTTCGCGCCTGCGAGTGGAAGCCCGGCGAACCGCGGAGACGGTGTCGTGGTGCCGGACCTTCGACGATCTTGAGCGGGTGCTGCGCAACGTCATCCGCGCACATCGAGCGGGTACCGAAGCCGTCCCAGAGGAGTCTGTCCATGTCGAGACTTGAAGCGGGGCTGGAGCGCCTTCGCCTCTGGGACTCGGCGCTGTGCATCCGGTTCAACGGGGCGGTGCGGATCGCTCCGGTGCGCCTGGTGTTCCGCGTCGTCAGCCGTCTGGGCGACGGAGTGTTCTGGTACTCGCTCATGCTCGCGCTGCTCGCCACGGGCGGCGCGGCCGCGATGGGGCCGGTCGTGCGGATGGCCGGGACCGGCCTCGGGTGCACCCTGATCTACAAATGGCTGAAGTCCAAGACCTCGCGGCCCAGGCCATTCGCCGTCGAGAATGCCGTGCGCGCCGGAGCCGACCCCCTCGACCCTTTCAGCTTTCCCTCCGGCCACACGCTGCACGCCGTGGCATTCTCCATGGTGGCTATCGCCTACTATCCGATGCTCGCATGGCTGCTCGTGCCGTTCACCCTGCTCGTGGCGGCCTCGAGGGTCGTGCTGGGCTTGCACTACCCCAGCGACGTTCTTGCGGGAGCGGGCCTGGGCGCCCTGATCGCAACCGCCGGTTTCGCCTTCTAGCCGATCACGCGAGGCGTTCGTGCGATAATCGTCCCTGCCACTCGAGGCGCAGGGCATGAACATCTTCGTCCGCACTGCCGTCGTCGCGCTGTTCCTGGCGATCCTCGCGTATGGGGTCGGCATCGTCTTCGGCCACGAATGGGGCTGGTCGCTGCTGGCCGCGGCGTACCTCGTCCTGCTGCTGCACCATGTACGGCACCTCCAGCTGCTCAGCCGATGGGCGTCGAGCGCTCTCGCCGAGTCAGTCCCGGAAGGTACGGGTGCGTGGCGGGACGTCTTCACCTTGCTCTACCGCAGGCAGCGCGCCGAAATGGACGAACGTCGCAAGCTCGCGCGCTCTCTCGCCCGCTCGCGGCAGGCCGGGCGCGCTCTGCCGTACGGCGTCGCCATCCTCGACTCGGAGTACCGCATCGTCTGGTGCAACGATTCCTGCGAAACCCATTTCGGAATAGACGCCGAGGCGGACGTCGGGCAGCCGATCACCTACCTTGTGCGGCAGCCCGAATTCGTGGAGTACGTCGCCGCCGGGGAGTTCTCCAAGCCGATCCAGCTGAGGTCCGGCCGCGACAGTCTGGTGCTCTCGGTGCAGTTCGTTCCATACGTCGACTCGCAGCGGTTGCTGCTGTCCCGCGACATCACGCAGGGCATCCGCCTTGAGACCATGCGGAGGGATTTCGTCGCGAACGTCTCTCACGAGCTGCGCACGCCACTCACTGTGCTGGTCGGATTCCTGGAGACCATGCGCGAGCTGAAGCTCGATCCAGAGCGCTCGCGCGACTACCTGAATCTCATGGCCGAGCAGAGCCGGCGCATGCAGCGAATCATCGACGATCTGCTGACGCTCTCGACCCTGGAGTCGGCCCCGGAGCCGCCGCGAGACGAGCGCGTCGACGTGGCGCTGCTACTTTCGCGGATTCGGAGCGAGGCGGTCGCACTCTCCGCGGGCCGCCAGCGCATCACCCTCGACGCCGAAACCGGGTTCGACCTCGTGGGAGCGGAGTCCGAGCTCGCGAGCGCCTTCGGCAACCTTGCGAGCAACGCGGTCCGCTATACCCCTGCGGGGGGCGAGGTGCGCCTCATCTGGCGAGGCTCGCAGAAGGGCGCCGAATTCACCGTAGAGGACACGGGCGTCGGCATCGAGGCCGAGCATATTCCCCGGCTTACCGAGCGGTTCTACCGCGTGGACCGGGGCCGCTCCCGCGAAACCGGGGGCACCGGCCTCGGACTGGCGATCGTAAAGCACGCTCTCGCGCGGCACCAGGCGAGCCTGGAGATCGAGAGCGCGCCGGGCACGGGGAGCCGATTTACGGCAAAGTTTCCGCCGCGTCGCGTCATCCCCGCCCGCACTCACACGGCCAATGACGCGATTCTTTGAAACATATCGGCAATGTCGGCTTCACGCGATCGTAAAGGTGCGACTCTAAGCTTGCGCCCCGACGCGGGCGCGTTTCCCCGCCGCCTCTTGGGAAGTGTGCAATGAATCCAGTCGACAAGCTGCTAGGCAGAGCCCGGGCCCTTCCGGCCAGGCCGTTGCCACGCATCGCGCGCCTCGTCGAGGACGCGTTCAAGCACGTGTTCGCCGGGCTCGTCCCGCCGCGGTTCTCGGTCGCGCGCGATGCGAGCGCGTATCAGACGCCCGTCGCGTCAGCGATCCCGGCCACGCTTCTCAAGGCGGAAATCGACGCGCTTCCGGCGGACCAGCGCCTGGTCGAGAGCGGGCAATACCTGATCCAGTACGCGCGAGCAGAGCAGATTCCGTGGTGCCTGCAGGAGATCGGCCGCCTGCGCGAGCTGACTTTCCGAGCCGCGGGTGAGGGCACGGGCAAGTCGTCGGACATCGACCTCTTCGACGCCTACTACCTGCACCTCTTCCTCTGGGACCGGGAGGCCGCCGCGATCGTCGGCGCTTACCGCATGGGCCTCGCCGATGACATCCTGGCGCGCTACGGAAAGCGCGGGCTGTATACGCAGTCCCTCTTCAAGTACGGCCCCCAGCTCCTGGAAACCCTCAACCCGGCCATCGAGCTGGGTCGCTCCTTCGTCCGCACCGAGTACCAGCGCAGCTTTTCCCCATTGCTGCTCCTGTGGCGCGGAATCGGGCAGTTCATCCTGCGCTCGCCGCACTATGCGGTCCTTTTCGGACCGGTCAGCATCAGTAACAGCTACGCGCCCGTCTCGCGCCAGCTGATGGTCGAATACCTGCGCACGAACAATATCGAGGCGAACCTAGCGAAGCACGTAAAGCCGCGGCGCCCGTTTCGCGCTCGCGGCGCGAAGAAGCTGCGCAACGGGGTCCAGGTCGCGGATCTCAAGGACATCGAGCAGCTCTCGCGCGCGATTGCGCGGATCGAGCACGACAGCAAGGGCGTCCCCATCCTGCTCAAGCAGTACCTGAAGCTCGGCGGCCGGCTGCTGGGGTTCAGCGCCGACGACCAGTTCAATGACGCCCTCGACGGCCTCGTCGTGGTCGATCTCCGGGCCTCGGAGCCCCGGGTGCTCGCTCGCTACATGGGCGAGGAGGGCGCCGCGGCGTTCTTCGCCCATCACGGTCCGGACCCCGACGCCCTGCAGCGGGTCTCCTAGCCCGCCTTGCCGGAGCCTGTAACCGGATTGTAGGATTCTCCCTGTATCCTGCCTTTCGCCTCTCCTCGAGGCTCAGCATCACTCCTCCCTCAGCGCCCGTCCCTGACGGGCGCCTTTTTTGGTTCGCGCTTCACATTTCCGAAACATCGCTCGCCTAGCCTTGCGCCCAGCCAGGACGACGGAGGGGCCAGTTGGAGGCACGCGCCGCACAATGACCAGGATCCGCGCGCTGTTTCTCTCGGACATCCACCTCGGCTCGCGCGCATGCCGTGCCGAGCGGCTCCTCGCGTTTCTCAAGCAGTACGAATGCCGGACCATCTTTCTCCTGGGCGATATCGTCGATTTCTGGGCCTTGAAGCGGGTGGTGTACTGGCCCGAGACCCACAACACGGTGGTGCAGAAACTCCTGCGCCTCGCCCGGCACGGCGTAGAGATCTACTACATCCCGGGAAACCACGACGAGGCTCTCAACGACTACCTCGATTCCTCGTTCGGCAACGTCCGCGTGAAGAAGGATTACCTGCACGTCGCCGCCGACGGCAGGCGCTACGCTCTCCTGCATGGGGATCAATACGACCAGGTCACGACCTGCGCGCGCTGGCTGTCCGCGCTGGGCGACTTCTCGTACAACCTTCTCGTGGAGCTGAACCGCGCGCTCTCGTGGGTTCGCCGCAAGCTTCGCCTGGTCGGGCACTGGTCGCTCGCCGACTACGCCAAGCGCAACCTGCAGGGCGCCGCGAGCTTCATCTCGAGATTCGAGCTCGCCGTCGCGCGCCACGGGAAGGCGCTCGAGGTCGACGGCGTGATCTGCGGGCACATCCATACACCGGCGATCAAGCGGCTCGACGGCGTTCTCTACCTCAACTGCGGAGACTGGGTCGACAGTTGCACCGGCATCGTCGAGCATCTCGACGGGAGCATGGAGCTGGTTCGCCACGTTCCCGTCGAAGACGAGCCTGACGAACGTCCGGACGAGCTCGAGGCGGTCGGCGCCTGAGACGCAGCCGCCTCGGCGCGTCGCGCTGGGCGGGCACTACGGCCAGCATGACGAGAAAGGTCGCGGAGAACAGTCACGGCAGATTTTCGACACTGCCCCGGACTCCCATCTCGTCCCGGAGCGGGCGCAGCACGTAGTAACCGCACAGCAGGCAGAAAAAACACGCAAACGACCATAGCGAGCCCCCGATTTCACCGGGTTCAGCGCGCGCCAGACGGGTCAGGGCAGCGATCACGCGCATCCTGGCAGCCGAACGCGGTAAAAAGTCACACTCTTCCCCTGGCATCGCTCTTGCTCTAGAAGGGGCGTACGGATGGCAACCGATATAAAGGAGAGACTGCTATGAGCAAGAGCAAGATTCTGGCACTGGTTTCCGTGGTGGGGCTGCTCCTTTCGCCCGCAGCGTTCAGCTTCGACTCGACCGCCGATTCGAACTCGGGTTCGATCCGCGTGCCGGGCGAAAAGCTCGACAGCGGCCTGGGCGAGCTGGCCTCCAGCTATACGGCGGCCGAATTCCAGCGCAATCGCGTTGCGGGTGAGAAGCTCGACAGCGGCCTGGGCGAGCTGGCCTCCAGCTATACGGCGGCCGAATTCCAGCGCAATCGCGTTGCGGGTGAGAAGCTCGACAGCGGCCTGGGCGACATGAGCCCGAGCTACACCGCGGCTGAGTTCCAGCGCGTCTATCACGTTGCCGGGGAGTCCCTGGACAGCGGATTGGGCGACCTGCCGTCGAGCTACACGGCGGCGGAATTCCAGAAAGCGGCTCAGGTCGTCGCGCAGCGGTAGGGCGGACCCACGAGGTTTGGGCTGGCGGCGCCTCCAAGCCTCCGCCCCCAAAAGGAACGGCTGGCTGCCTCAGGGTGCCAGCCGTTCGATTTTCCAGGCACCCGCGGACTTGCGGTAGCGCAGCCGGTCGTGCAGCCGGTCCTGGCGTCCCTGCCAGAACTCGAATTGCTCGGGCGCGAGGCGATAGCCTCCCCAGCCCTCGGGCCGCGGTGGGCCATTGCGCCAGCGCTTGGAGGCCTCCTCCAGGCTCGACTCCAGCGCGTCGCGACTCGCGACCACGTCGCTTTGCGGCGAGATCGTCGCAGACAGGCGGCTGCCCAGCGGCCTGCTCGCGAAGTAGGCGTCGGACTCGGCCGCCGAGACGCGGGTGACGCTTCCTTCGACACCGATCTGGCGCTCCAGCTCCTCCCAGCAGAACAGCAGCATGGCGCGCGGATTCTCATCGAGCTCGCGTCCCTTGCGGCTCCGATAATGGGTGTAGAAGACCAGGCCTGAGGCATCGAACCCCTTCAGCAGCACGGTGCGCACCGACGGACGCCCGTCGCGCGTCGCAGTAGCGAGCGTCATCGCGGTGGGCAAGGCGATGCCGGAGCGCAGGGCGTCGTCGAGCCAGGACCCGAATTGCGTCAGCGGATCGGCGTCCAGGTCCCTCTCGTGCAATCCGGCCCGCATGTACTCCTGTCGCAGTGCGGCAAGATCCATGTGGGGATTCTACCCGCGGCGCTTCGCGTACCAGCTGCCGCCCGAAAGCAGCAAAGCGGTCGCCCAGAAGACCGGAAGCATGCCGAGTGCCGTCCCGAGCGCGCCGAACAGCAATGGAATCGAGATCTGGCTGGCGTTGACGAGCGTCATGCGCACGCCGACCGCCTCGCCCACCCGACCGGAGGGCACCGTGTTGTGGAGCAGCGACATGACCATGGGTTGCGACATGCCGAGCCCGAGGCCGAGGAAGAAGGCGACCGCCATGAGCAGCGCCGCGCGCTCGAGAAGAGGAAACATCAGGAACGAGCCTGCTGCGATCGCCAGCGACGCCGCCAGCAGCGGCCACGCCGAGAGCCGCCGTGATATCGCGGGCAACAGGCCGCGGATGACGAAGGTCGCGACCGAGAACGCGCCCAGCACCAGCCCGATGCTCGACGCCGACAGGTCGATGCTGGCGCCGTATACGGGAATCGCGAACGTGAACATGTCCCACGCGGTGGCGAGCAAGCCGCTGGTGATGAAGACGGGACGCAGGTGCCGATGGCGCAGCAGGTCAGCGACGCTGCGGCGCGGATCCGGCGGCGCAGCGTGGGCGTGGGGCTGCGGCAGGCGCAGCCTGTCGAGCCCCAGCACCGCGATCGGCACCAACGGGAACCCCGCGAGCAGGGCGAAGGTGGCGGTGTAGCCGATCCCGTCGATGCCGAAGCCGGCGAGCATCGGCCCGACGAAACCCGAGATGGAGAACCCGAGCGCGCTCAGGCTGAAGTTCACCGGGCGGTCCTCGGGCTTGCCGATGTAGCCCACGATCTGCTGCGCGGCGACCTGGTACATCATGAACCCGGAGCCGATCAGGACGCTCGCCATGTAGAGCGCCGCCATGCCCGGCCACAGGAAGGGCAGGCTTGCGCCCGAGCCGATCGCGACCGAGCCGATGAGCATGGGCGGCCGGGCGCCGACGCGATCGGTCCAGCGTCCCATGCTGACGGCAAAGAACATGGGCAGCAGCGCGTAGAGCGCCATCAGCGTCCCGACGGTGAACGGCGTTGCTTCCATGTGGATCGCGTACAGCGATGCCGCCACGCGGGTCCCGGCGAACACCGAGTGGTTGAGCAGCGTGACGAAGATTAGAAGGTAGAGGGGGCGCACCTACTGGAGCGAGCCGAAGTGGGCGGCCATCTTCTTCCGCATGGCGTCGTCCGGAAGCGGTCCTGATGCGGCGCCCAGATTGTCCGCGACGTGCCCGGCGTTGCGGGTACCCGGGATCACGCAAGTGACCACCGGGTTCGCGAGGATCCATTTGAGGAAGTACTGCGCCCAGCTCGCGCAGCCGATCTCTGTTGCCCACTCCGGCAGCGGCTTGCCCTTGACCCGCCCGAACATCGAACCCTCGGCGAAGGGGCGGTTCACGATCACCGCGGTCCCGGTGGAAGCCGCGACTCCCAGCAGGCGCCGCTCGGCGGCGGGCTCGGCGAGCGAATAGTTCACCTGCACGAAGTCGATATCGCCCGGCTTGATGTACCGCTCGAGATCCGCGTGCGCGCCGGCGTTGTAGTGTGTGACGCCGAGGTAACGCACTCGACCGACCTTCTTCCACTCGCGCAGGGTCGCGAGGTGCGTGGAGGCGTCGACCAGGTTGTGCACCTGCATCAGGTCGAGGCGCTCGACGCGCAGCTTCCTCATCGAGTCCTTCATCTGGCGGATGCCCGCCTGCCTTCCGCTCGTCCAGACCTTGGTCGCGACGAAGAGCTTCGACTGCACGCCAAGCTCCTCGGCAAGCCGTCCGCAGACCGTTTCGGCCGAGCCGTACATCGGCGAGCTGTCGATCACCCGCCCGCCGAGGTCGACCAGGGCCTTGAGGGCGTCGCGGGCCTCCGCCGTTTCCGCCGCGTCGCCGCCGACGTCGAACCCCTGCCAGGTGCCGAGGCCGACCGCGGGTACGCTTTCCCCGGTCTTGGGAATGGGTCGTTGCAGGCGCTCGGCGGCGCGTGCTGCGGGCATGGCTCCTCCAAGCGTCAGCGCGGCGGCCGCCTTGAGCCAGGCGCGGCGCGAGGTGCTAGTCTTGCAACTTTCTGGGGCGTTCATCGTTCGGCACCGCCGGGAATTCTAGCAGCCCGCAAGGACATGAACTCGTTCCTGCACCGAGTCGCCGGCCAAATCGCACCAGGCTTCGAGGAGGTGGTGGCCGCCGGCTTGCACGTAGCGCTCGTCCTCGTGCTCGCGTGGCTCGCATGGAAGCTGTGCTCGAGGCTGCTGCGCGCCGGGCGCGAGCGCCTGGTTGCGCGCGCTGCCAGCCCCGACGTGACGAACCGCATCGAGACCACGAGCCAGGTGCTGCGCTACGCCACCGCGGCGGTGATTGTCATCGTCGCGATCATGCTCGTGCTCGACCAGCTGGGCGTTTCAATAGCGCCCCTCGTCGCTACCGCGGGCGTCCTGAGCGTTGCGGTGGGCTTCGGGCTGCAGAGCCTCATGAAGGACTACTTCGCCGGCATCGTGCTGCTCATCGAGGACCAGATCCGCATGGGCGACGTGATCGAGGCGGGGGGCAAGGCCGGACTGGTCGAGCAGATGACGCTGCGATACGTGCGCGTGCGCGACTACGACGGCAACGTGCACTTCATCCCCAACGGGCTCATCACCACGGTGACGAACCTCTCGCGCGAGTATGCCTACGTGGTGATCGACGCCGGCATCGCGTACGGCGCCGACATCGACCGGGCATTCGGCGTGATGCGGGAGGTCGCGGCGGCGATGCGCCGCGACTCCGCCTTCTCCTCGCGCATCCGCGAGGACCTCGAGGTCGCCGGGGTCGAGCGCTGGGAGGACTCGGCCGTGGTCTTGCGCGCCCGCCTGAAGGTGAACCCGCTGCAGCAGTGGGCCGTGAAGCGCGAGTTCCTGCGGCGGCTGAAGTATGCCTTCGATAAGGCGGGGATCGAAATCCCTTATCCTCACCTCAAGGTCTATGCCGGGAGCGGGCGCGCGCCCGAAGAGATTCCCGGACCTCAGAGCCGGGACTGAGCCGGGCGCGCTCGCGCTGTCATGCGCTTCAGGCTTGCGCCCAGTGGAAGGAAACCTGGCGCTCGCCCATCGCGGGTACCTGCACGGTGCGGTGCAGGGTCTTGCCGTGCGCTTCGGCCGCGATCGTGTATTTGCCGGCGGGCAGCTTGACCAGCAAGATGGGGCCGTCGGAAACGGTGCTCAGTACTTCCTTGCCTGCCCGGTTCTTGATGGTGACCTGCACCGCGGCCAGGAACTCGTGGTTCTTCGCCGCGGAGAACACCATGCTCAAGGGGTAGTGCCTGGCCTCTTCCTCCATCGCCTTCGCTTCGGGCTTGCCGACACCGCCGCTCATGTAGGTGACGCCGTTCTCCGTCTTCGTCTGGGGCAGGGTGTAACCCATCGCCGTGCTGGCCCACGCTGGCAGCGCGAGGCCGAGCAGAATGGCGCCGGCCGATAATCTGCTGGTCGATTTCATCTTGACACCTCCGATAGCATTGGATTCTGAAACCGCGGCGGTGATACGCCACCGCTCTCTATGCGGGCTGAACCGAGGTTCGTAGCCACGCAATTCCGGGTTCCGCCGGCCTCGCTCCGCCGTCCGCCGAAACCAGCTGCTCCACGAGCATTTCGCCGACGATGATGGCGACGATGCGCGAGGAGCCGTTGCGCCACAAACGCAGTGTCGCGTGCGCTCCGGGCGTGGATTTCCCTACGAGTCGCGGCAGGTCTGTGGATTGCACGATGTTCTTGCCGTCGTAGTCGAGGATGATGTCCCCGGGCTCGATGCCCGCGCGGGCGGCGGGGCTGTTGTCCTCGACGGCGCTCACCAGCGCGCCGACGGGCTCTTCCAGCCCGAACGACTCCGCCAGATCGGGCGTCACCGGCCGGATGGTGATTCCGAGGCGCGCGTGCCAGGCCATGTCGTAGTGTTGCAGGTCGCCCTTCGAGATTGCCAGGTCAGTCGCGGCGAGGCTGTTCGTCGGCGCGCACGCAGTGATCAACACCGGAAAGAGCGCAGTGACAAGAGTGCTGCTGATGGTTTTCTGCCTCATAGCGCGCTCAACGGCGGCAATGTACCGTTAGATAGCCGGGGCGACGAAGAGTTCGGCTCTGCAATAATCGGTTACCATTCGCCCGGGGAGAAGCGATGCAAGCGCATTCCGAGAAACGCCTCTACGACGCAGGGCTGCCGTCCACCAACGCGCCGTTCAATCTGTGCGTGCGCCACGGCGACCTGATATTCATCTCGGGGCTGCCACCTTTCGACGAAGCCTATTCGGCCGCGCTGCGCGGGGCGCGCGAGAAAGGCCAGCCGATCCCGCCGTTCCCGAATCCGCCTTTCGACGAGCAGGCGCGCCTGGTGATGGACAATCTGAAGAAGCTCGTCGAGGCCGCGGGCTCGAGCATGGATTGCCTGTTGAAGGTTATTGTGTGGCTGCGGGATCAGCGCGACGCGGAGGCGTTCGACCGCATCTATCGGGGCTACTTCAGCAGCCGCGACACGCTGCCCGCGAGGACGCGCATCCAGGCGGGCCGCACGCCGCTCGACTGCGGTCTGGAAGTCGAGGCGATCGGCTACGTGCCGAAGAAGGCGGTGCGCCGGGCCTCGCGCAAGCGCACGGGGCGGCCCGCGCGCAGGAAGTGATCCGGAAAGGAGAGGCGCATGGGGAAGTCGAACTGGGCCTTCGCGCTGGCATCGGTCGTCGCGCTCGGCGCGCAGGCGCAGGACAACAAGGCCGAGAAGCTCAACATGGAGCTGGTCGGCTACAGCGACCTTCAGGGGCGGAGCGCCTACCAGCCCACGATCCACAAGCAGGGCGACCGCTGGATCGCGTACGTCGGCCATCACGGCGACAACATCCTCAATCCCCTCACCGGCAAGAAGGAGGACAACGGCACCTCTATCCTCGACGTGACCGACGTGAGGCGCCCGATATATCTCGCTCACATCCCGGGCCAGCCCGGACTCGCCGAGGCCGGGGGAGCGCAGATGGTGCGCGTGTGCGACGGCGCGCAACTCCCGAAAGCCGACAAGAGCAAGGTCTACCTGCTTCGCACCTTCGGCAACCAGGCGCACCAGATCTGGAACGTGACCGACCCGGCGAAGCCCGAGTTCCTGAACACGGTATCCGGCAACCTCAAGGACACGCACAAGAACTGGTGGGAATGCGACACCGGAATCGCCTATCTCGTTTCCGGCGTCGAGGGCTGGCGGGTGCGCCGTATGACGCAGGTCTACGATCTCTCGGATCCCGAGAAGCCGGTCTTCATCCGCAACTTCGGCCTTCCGGGCCAGCAGCCGGGCGCGACCGGCACCGCGCCCGCGGACCTGCACGGGCCTATCTCCACCGGTCCGAAGGGCAACCGCGTCTACTTCGGCTACGGCACCAACAAGAGCGGCGTGCTGCAGATCGTCGACCGCGAGAAGCTGCTCTCGGGCCCCAAGGAGCCGACCAGCGAGAACCTGCTCTATCCGCAGGTGGGCCGGCTCGACCTGCAGCCGACGAACGGCGCACACACCGTGCTGCCGCTCCTCGACATGCCCCTTCCCGAGTTCGCGAAGGACAAGCGGGGCGCCAGGGGCGACTTCGTGATGATCGTGAACGAGCAGATCCTCAACGAATGCCTGGAGACCCGGCAGCGGGTGTGGTTCGTCGATGTCACCGCCGAGGCGAAGCCGTTCGGCGTGTCGAACTTCAACGTTCCCGAGAAGAGCGGCAGCTTCTGCTCGCGCGGCGGGCGCTTCGGGTCGCACTCGCCCAACGAGAACCAGCCGCCGATGTACGCGAAGCGCCTGGTATTCGTCGCGTGGTTCAACGCCGGCGTGCGCGCGATCGACATCCGCGATCCGTACAACCCCAGGGAAGTCGGGTTCTACATCCCGGCGAAGACTGCGAAGACCGACAAGCGCTGCATCAAGCTGCCCGACGGCAAGGAGCGCTGCAAGATCGCGATCCAGACCAACAACCTTGAGGTCGACGACCGGGGCTACGTCTACATCGTCGACCGCGCCAACACGGGGATGCACATCCTGCAGCTCACGGGCGAGGCGCGCAGGATCGCGAATTTCTGAATGGCGAAGAGCGTCCTCGCGCGCCTGGACGCGGCGGTCGACGGCTTCTGCCGCCGCACGCGCTACTTCCAGGAGGAGATGACCGAGGGCCGCGCGCGGATGTTCGCGATGCAGCACCGCCTCAACACGCGCCAGCGCAACTCGGTTCTCAAGCTGAAGGTGGCGACCAACTGCCCGGACTGGGACACGCGCATCGGCATCATCCGCGCCTGCAGCGAGGAGGTCATCGCCGACCACAAGCACGGGCGCGGACGTGCGCACTGGGAGATCCTCGAGGACCTGGGCACGCGCATCGGCCTTTCGCGAAAGGAGATTCAGGCCGCCAAGCCGATTGCGAGCACGCAGCTCGCCTGGTCGGCCTGGGAGGGCCTGATGGCGAACCGCCACTGGCTGGAGGGCATCGTAGCCAACACCTGCGCCGAGCGCGCGAACGTCCCCGGCTACGGCACCGGCGTCATGAGGAAGCACGGATGGTTCGGGCTGGAGCGCGAGCGCTGGGGCAGGCTGTTCGGATTGTCGGGCCGCGAGCTCGAGTTCTTCGAGCTGCACGAGAAGGCCGATATCGCGCACTCGAACGCGGGCTGGCGCGCGGTCGAGCGCTTCGCGAAGGAGCTGCACATGGATGACGCCGTGGTGGCGGCGTGCGAGGGGAATCTCCGCGTCTGGGAGATGTACCTCGACGGCATCGGCGCCGCTGGAGACAGCTTGGATGAGCGCTAGACGCGCGAGCAACGACCGCTGAGGAGGTTCACCGCATGAAATCGTACTGGCTCAAGCCCGATGCAGGTAAGACCGCGATCGAGTTCCGCGACGTGCCCGCGCCAGCGCCGGGCCCCGGGCAGATCCTCCTGAAGATGCACGCGGCGGGCATGAACCGCGGCGAGCTGATCGTCGGCCACGCGGTGAAGGCTGGCGGGCCGGCGAAGGCCGCGGGCGGCGAGGGCGCGGGCGAGGTCGCGAAGCTCGGCGAGGGCGTGACCGGGTTCAAGGCCGGCGACCGCGTGATGGGCCGCTGCAGCGGCGCTTTCGCCGAGTACTCGCTCATGGACGCGCGCGAGGCGCTCGCGATGCCGAAGAATCTTTCGTGGGAGGAGGCGGCGTGCGTTCCGCTCGTCTTCATGGTGGTGCACGACATGCTGATCGCGCAGGGGAAGCTCAAGGCCGGCGAATGGCTGCTCGTCACCGGCATCTCCTCCGGCGTCGGCGTCGCCTCGCTCCAGACGGCCAAGGCGCTCGGCGCGAAGGTGATCGGCACCTCGGGCTCTCAGGAGAAGCTCGAAAAGCTGAAGGGCATGGGGCTCGACGCCGGCATCCGCACTCGCGCCAGCGACTTCGCGAAAACAGTCCTGGAAGTGACCGGCGGGAAGGGCGCGAACCTCGTCGTCAACAACGTCGGCGGCTCCGTGTTCGCGGAGACGATACGCGCGCTCGCCTACGAGGGGCGGCACGCGACCATAGGGTACGTCGACGGCGTTCTGCACGCCGACCTCGACATCGAGACGCTGCACACCAAGCGCCTGACGCTCTTCGGCGTCTCCAACCGCCTGCGGACGCCCGAGCAGCGCGCGGTAACGGTGCGCGGCTTTGCGGCGGACGTGCTGCCCCTGATTGCCCAGGGCAAGATCAAGCCGGTGATCGACCGGGTGTTCCCGCTCTCCGATCTGCCCGCGGCGAAGGCCTACATGGAGTCGAACGCCCAGCTCGGGAAGATCGCGGTGAAGATACCCTAGGCGGGCGTCACTGTTCCTTCGGTATCCCGGCGTCCCGGATCACCCGGCCCCAGGTGTCGTACTCGCGCTTCATGCGCTGCGCGAGCTCCTCGGGCGTCGAGGGCACCGGCTCCTCGCCCTGCTTCAGGATGGCGGCGTGCGTGTCCGGCTCGTTCAGCGTCTTCACGATCTCGCGGTTCAGCCGCGCGATGATGTCCTTAGGCGTCCTGGCGGGCGCGACGAACGCGTACCAGTTGGTCGCCTGGTAGCCGGGGTAGCCCTGCTCGGCGATCGTCGGCACGTCGGGGAGCGCCGCCGAGCGCTTCGATCCGGTCGAACCCAGAGCGCGGAGCTTGCCGGTCTGGACCTGCGGCGTCGCCGTGGTCGCCGACGCGAACACGGAGGGAATCTGCCCGCCGAGCAGATCGCTCATCGCCGGCCCGCCGCCCTTGTAGGGAACGTGGACGAGGTTGGCCTTCGCGGTCAGCCGGAACAGCTCGCCCGCGAGATGCCCGGCGCTGCCCACGCCCGAGGTCCCGTACGCGATGCCGCCCGGGCGGGTGTTCGCGACCCTCACGTACTCGGCGAGCGTCCTCGCCGGCACCGACGGGTGCACGACGAGCACGTTCCCCGATTCGGTCGCCATCGAGATCGGCGCGAAATCGGTGAGCGGGTTGTAAGGCAGCTTCGAGTTGAGGTGAGGCGCGACCGCGAGCGCGGCGATGGTCGCAAGGAGGAAGTTGTAGCCGTCCGGCTCGGCCTTGGCGATGATGCCCGCGGCGATCGTTCCGCCGGCGCCGGCGCGGTTTTCCACGACCACGGTCTGGCCGAGGTACTCGCCGAGCTTCCTCTGCATGACGCGGGCGACGGTATCGGTTCCTCCGCCTGGGGCGAAACCCACGGTCAGCGTGACAGGGCGGCTCGGGAAGGTCTGCGCAAGGGCATTGCTTGCGGCGGCGAGTGCGGCGGCCAGCGCGATGACGAACCTCATGCTCCTTCTCCTCTTTTTCTATTTTCCCTGGAATACGGGCTTTCTTTTCTCCATGAAGGCTCTGCGGCCCTCGACATAATCCTGGCTCTCGAAACAGGCTTTGACCAGCGCCGAGCAGGCCTCTGTGTCGTACGCGGTCGACTTGAGCAGCTCGCGGACGATGCGCTTGGAGGCGCGGATGGTGAGCGGCGCGTTCTCCGAGACCGTCGCGCAATATTCGAGTACCAGCGCCTCGAGCTCGGCGGCGGGCGCCACGCGGTGCATGAAGCCCATGGCCTTCGCCTCGTCGGCTTTGAACTGGCGCCCGGTGATCAGCACCTCGCGCGCGAACGCCGGGCCGACGGTGTCGACGAGGTTCTTGAGCGAGCTGGCGCGGTAGCCTAGGCCGAGCTTGGCGGCGGGGATGCCCACGCGCGCATCGTCGGCGGCGATGCGCAGGTCGCAGCACAGCGAGATGTTCACGCCCGCGCCGAGGCAGTAGCCGCGGATCATGGCGATCGTGACCTTGTCGCAGCCCTGCAAGCGCTCGGCCACGCGACCGGCGATCTCCTCGTAGCGCTGGATGCCCTCGACGGTGGAGCGGTCCTTTTCGTACTGCGAGACGTCGGCACCGGATACGAAAGCCTTGTCGCCCTCGCCCTTGAGCACGATCACGCGGACCGCGGGGTCCTGCTCGAAGCGGTCGAGCACCGTCGGAATCGCTTCCCACATGTCGATCGAGACCGCGTTCCGGCGCGCAGGGTTGTTGAACGTGAGCCAGCCGATGGAGCCCTGCTTCTCCGCGACGATGCGCTCGGTCAGCTCGCCCGGAGCGAAGACGGGGCTTTTCGGTGCGGCGACGAGCTCTGCCTGAGTCATGGGCGGTTCCTGGGGGAAAGCGCGATTGTAAGGCGCGAGGCGGCGGCGGGAGCCTTGACCGCCGTCAATAAGGCCGCGCGATGAAGAGCCAGGGGTGCAGGAACAGCACTGCGAAGTAGGCAGCGAGGCCGATTGACACCTTCTTCCAGCCGATCTCGTCGAAGCTGAACCGGTTACGGCCCTGGGCGATCGCGGCGAACGGAAAGTTGGACGTGACCGACGCGAAGCGCTGCCAGCCCTCCCCCAGGGTCCGGTTCTTGCGAGCATCGATCAGGAATGTGCCCAGGATCGAGAGCAGCGCGAACCCGCCGAAGAAGATGAGCGAGGCCTCGTCTCCGCGGGCGATGACGTGCAGCAGCGCCCAGAGCGCGATACCCCACTGAATCGGGTGGCGCGTGAGACGCAGGATCCCGCGCGGCTCGCCCATCGTCGCGAGCGCGTTTTCCTGTCGCACCGCGCCCGGGTTCCTGGTCATGCCGCCCGCTACGACCGAGATGAACGCGAACGGCATCAGCACCAGTGCCCACACCTTGAACTCGTCGCCTGCCCACACGCGCTCGTACGGGGCTCTGCCGTAGGCCCAGGCCATCCATACGAGTGCGCCCAGTGCGACCACGCTGTAGAGCCCGAGGTATCCCTTCTCGCCCAGCGCCGCGGCGAGCCCGGGACGAAGCGGCGTGCTCGGAACGAAGTGAGTCGCGATGAAGACGGCCGTGGCGAGCACCAGCATGGACATGGGTTCCATATCGACTCCCGGACTTGACCGGAAATAATGCTCTAACCGAGGTGAGCGGTCAAAAATCCGAAACGTTCGGTTACAAACGGCGATCAACCCTCGAAAGGGGTGCGCGTTATTGGGAGCGGGAGACACCTTACAAGGAGGCAATCATGAAGCTAAGAGCAACAATGACGGCAGCCGCGGTCGCCAGCCTGTTTTCGCTCGCGGCGACGGCCCAGACAACGGGCTCGGAAGTGCAGCGCGATTCCAACCAGCAGCAGCGCATCGAGCAGGGATTGAAGAGCGGCTCGCTCAACACCCGCGAGGCCTCGAAGCTTGAGGCGGGCGAGGCGCGGATCGACAAGATGGAGTCGAACGCCGAGAAGAACGGCAAGCTCAGCCCTGCCGAGAAGGCGCGCATCCAGCGCGCGCAGAACCAGGAAAGCCGCAACATCAACCGCCTCGAGAGCAACGCCGCGAAAGGCAACCCGAATTCGGCGACGGCCCAGAGGATGCAGGCGGACGCGCAGCGCAACATCAATCAGCAGCAGCGCATCGAGCAGGGCGTGAAGTCGGGCCAGCTCACCAACCGCGAGGTGGGCAAGCTCGAGAACGGCCAGGCGCGCGTCGACCGCTCGGAAGCGCGCGCGGGCGCGAACGGCCGCGTAGGGAAGCGCGAGCAGCAGAACATCCAGAACGCCGAGAACCAGCAGAGCAGGCGCGTCTACAAGCAGAAGCACGACAAGCAGACCCGCCGCTGAACGGCGACGAGTCCGACGAAAGCCCGCCTCCGGCGGGCTTTCCTTCTTCCCGGTCAGGGAGAGAGCTCCTCCAGCACCCGGCCGCGCGTCTCCAGCGTGAACAGCACGGCCACCACCCCGCCGATCGCGGCGGCGACGGCGAATACGAGGAACACGGTCCCCAGCCCGCCCTGCGGCAGGATCGCGCCGATCATGAACGGTCCGATCATCGACGCGACGCGCAGCCACGCGGTCGCCGCCCCGGATCCGATCGCGCGCACGCGAGTCGGGTAGATCTCCGGCGTGTAGAGATAGAGCCCGAGCGCGAGCGTGTTGATCAGGGCGTAGCTCAAGGACGCGTAGATCATCACGTCGACCGCCGAGTTCGCGGCCCCGCGCAGCCACAGGACGAAGAGCGGCACGGCGCCCGCGAAGAAGGCGAGCGTAAACCAGGCGCGGCGCCCCGTGCGGTCGATGAGGTAGGCGCAGGCGAGCGCTCCGACGAGGCCTGCCGTGGTGGCAGCGAGCGAGTACTGAAGCGCCTGCTGCAGCGGCAGCTTGAAGACCGTCCGGTAGATCGTCGGCAGCCAGCCCGATACCCCGTAGACGATCAGGTAGGTGCAGAACCACATCACCCAGACGGCGAGGGTGCGCGGCAGGTAGATGCCCGAGAAGAGGTCGCGCCAGCTCGCCCTGGCGGCCGCGACCGCGCGGAGGCTCGAGGGAAGCGGCGGCAGCGGCTTGCCGCTTCGCCGGGAGACCTCGTCCTCGATCGCCTGCATGATGTGCTCGGCCTCCTCGAGGCGGCCCGCCGAGGCGAGCCAGCGCGGGGACTCGGGGACGAGGCGCCGCAGCACCGCGGCGAGCAGCACCGGAAGCGCTCCGATGACGAACATCCACTGCCAGCCGAGGTTCGGCACCACCCAGGTCGAGGCGAGCGCCACCGCGAGCAGGCCGACCGGGAAGATCACCTCGTAGAGCAGGAAGAAGCGGCCGCGCTTCTCGGCCTTCGCGATCTCGTTGATATAGGCCGCCGCGATCGGCACCTGGCCTCCCAGGCCCAGGCCCTGGAAGAAGCGGAACGCGAGCATCGAGGGGTAGCTCCAGGCGAACGCGCACACCAGGCTGAACGCCGCGAAGATGCCGATCGTCCACGCGGCAACGCGCACGCGGCCCACGCGCTCGGCGAGCCAGCCGAACAGGATCGCCCCGACGAGCTGGCCGGCGAAGCCGATCGAGATCAGGAGGCCGATCTCCCCGGGCGCGAGCTTCCACATCGGAATCAGCACCGGCAGGACATAGGCGATCGCGAGCGCGTCGAACGCGTCGAAGAACGTCGCGACGCCCATGACGACGCGCACCTTGACGTGCCAGGGCGAGAACGGCAGGCGCTCGATCCGCGCTGCGATCTGCGCCGGGGTCACTGCGTTTGCACTGCTCATGGCTCCCTCCTTTTGATTTCAGTCCGCTTCGCCTCCGTTGCCTGCCGGTCGACTGCAAAGGTCTTCGGGTCGAGGACGACGCCGTAGACGTCGCGCGCGACACCGGGCGACACATAGCCCTGGCGCACGTCGTGCGCCACGGCCTGCGGATCGCGTTCCTCGGGCGGGCCGAAGCCGCCGCCGCCGCCCGCGCGGATGGTGATGGCGTCGCCGCGCTCGAGTCGCTTCATCAGCACCTTGGCGTTCGGCAGGTCGGCGATCTCCTTGCCTGCGATCCGCAGGGCCACCTGGTTGCCGGCGCCGGAGTGGCCTCCGGCGAGCCCCCACGGCGGGCAGTGCACGCGGTCGACCTGGATGTTGATGTTGATCGGCGCGCGCGCCTGCACCACCTGCTCGGTCCCGAGGCCTCCGCGGTGGCGCCCCGCGCCGCCGGAGTCCTCGCGCAGCGCGTGGCGCTCGAACAGCATCGGATATTTTGCCTCCATCTGCTCGATCGGATGGTTGTGGGTGTCGCCGTCGTTCAGGCACACGGTCGCGCTCACGCCGTCCTCGGTGAGCTTGGCGCCGAAGCCGCCGCCCGAGGGGCCGATGCCGGCGAGGAACAGGCGCCCGTCCCTGGGCGAGACGCCGTTGATGAGGCAGACGAGGAGATCGGCATGGTGGGCCGCGATGGTGCGGTCCGGAATCGCCTTCTCCATCGCCTTGAACACCGTGTCGACCACGGTCATTGGGAAGGTCATCCACCAGCGCATCGCCGCGGGCTTCACCGCGCTCACCACGGTGCCGGGCGCAAGGATGACCTTCAGCGATCGGAAGCTTCCCTCGTTGATCGGGTAGTCGGTCGGCGAGGTGAGGCACTTGTACGCGACCTGGGCGCAGGAATAGCCGGTGGTCGCGCCCGAATTGAAGAAGCCGCGCACCTGCGGGGCGACCTGCGAGAGGTCGATCGTCATCTCGTCGCCCTTCTTCACCACCCGCACCCGGATCGGCACGCGCTTGCCGAGCTCGACGCCGTCGTCGTCCATGAAGGACTCGGCGTCGTAGGTCCCGTCGGGGATCGTGCGCGTGCGCTCGCGCGCGGCCTTCTCCGACTGGTCCATGATGTTGGCGATCGCGGCGAGCACGTTCTCGCGTCCGTAGCGGTCGAGGAGCTCGAGGAA